>ENA-UESU01000015-UESU01000015.1-human-gut-metagenome-genome-assembly--contig:-NODE-15-length-150601-cov-16.977685_pt1 | contig 150601 bp, 129 predicted proteins | sample MGYA00243007_ERZ508008 | MGnify/ENA primary metagenome ERZ508008 (study PRJEB26167, sample SAMN06115399) | human gut metagenome | host: Homo sapiens | place: China:Henan | collected 2016-06-23...
CTCTATTTTATCCTTATAACTACCAAATATTATGTCGGTTACATTTTATACCACCAACCACTTTTGGCATCATTACCCCGTTTTTTATTCTCCTTCTTTGAGAGGGCGGATTAAGGCCCGCTTGCGGTTTCAGCGGTTGCGATTCTCCTCGCGCAGTTTCTGCAACTCGTACATGCGGTCGCGGTACTTCGCCGCGGCGAGGAAATCGAGCGATTTGGCGGCACGTTCCATATCCTCCTTCGCCTTTGCGATCAGCGTGTCGAGGTTTTCGCCTGCCACGTAGGTTCCCTGTACGTCGGCGGCCTGCATGTAGCGATCCTCCGCCGGCAGGTAGAAGGCCGGCGTCGCCTCCTGGATCTTTTCGCCCTGGGAGGCCAGCAGCGTGCTCTGTCCCGTGCCGCTGCGCTGCGCCTGCCGCGGCAGCATCTCGTGTTCGAGGTTGTAGCGTACCTGCTTTTCGCGGCGGCGGTTGCTCTCGACGATGGCGTAGCGCATCGAGTCGGTGCAGTGGTCGGCGTAGAGGATCACATTGCCGTTGGCGTGGCGTGCGGCGCGTCCCGCGATCTGGGTGATCGACCGCACGTTGCGCAGGAACCCCTCCTTGTCGGCGTCGAGAATGGCGACGAGCCCCACCTCCGGCAGGTCCAGCCCTTCGCGCAGCAGGTTGACGCCGATCAGCACGTCGAACATGCCGGCGCGCAGGTCTTCGAGGATCTGGATACGTTCCAGCGTGTCGATGTCCGAATGGATGTAGCGGTTGCGCACGCCGATGCGGTCGAAATATTTCGACAGCTCCTCGGCCATGCGTTTGGTGATGGTGGTGATGAGCACCTTGTCCTCGACGCACACCCGCTTGTCGATCTCTTCGAGCAGGTCGTCGATCTGGTTCTCCGTGACGCGCACTTCGAGCGGCGGATCGACCAGCCCCGTGGGGCGGATCAACTGCTCGACCACTACGCCTTCGCTCTTCATGAGTTCGTAGTCGGCGGGTGTGGCGCTGATGTAGACCGTCGTGCCCATCATCTGCTCGAACTCCTCGAAGCGCAGCGGGCGGTTGTCCTTCGCCGCCGGCAGACGGAATCCGTACTCCACGAGATTTTCCTTGCGGGCCCGGTCTCCGCCGAACATGCCGTGTACCTGCGGCAGCGTCACGTGGCTCTCGTCGATGAGCAGCAGATAGTCCTTCGGGAAGTAGTCGAGCAGGCAGAAGGGGCGCGTTCCGGCGGCGCGCCCGTCGAGGTAGCGCGAGTAGTTCTCGATGCCGGGACAGTAGCCCAGCTCCTTGATCATCTCCAAATCGTATTCCACCCGCTGCTTGATGCGCTGCGCTTCCATCATCCTCCCTTCGCGTTCGAAGAACTCGATCTGCTTGCCCAGATCGAGGTAGATCTGCTGCACGGCAGCGTTGATACGCTCCTTCGTGGTGACGAAGAGACGTGCGGGGTAGATCGTCAGCGTGTCGATCGTCTGGATGCGGGCGCCCGTCGCGGGATCGACGATCCAGATCGCTTCGATTTCGTTGTCGTAGAACATCACGCGGTAGCACTGGCTGCCGAATTCGCCGAAGGCGGCCATGATGTCCACCGTGTCGCCGTTGACGCGGAACGTCGCGGGCAGCAGGTCGCGTTCGGTGCGGGTGTAGAGCGCTTCGACCAGTTTGTAGAGGAACTGCTTGTAGCTGACGATGTCGCCGACCTTGAACGAGACGGCCGTCGCATGGAAGTCTTCGGGGTTGCCGCTGCCGTAGAGGCACGAGACGGACGAGACGACGATCACGTCCCGGCGGCCCGAAAGGAGCGTCGCGCAGGTTTGCAGACGCATCTTTTCGATCTCGTCGTTGATCGACAGGTCTTTTTCGATGAAGGTATCCGTGGCCGGCAGGTAGGCCTCCGGCTGGTAGTAGTCGTAGTAGGAGACGAAATATTCGACCGCGTTTTCGGGAAAGAAATTCTTGAACTCTCCGTAGAGCTGCGCCGCGAGGGTCTTGTTATGGCTCAATACGAGAGTCGGTTTGTTGATCTGGGCGATGACGTTGGCGGCCGTGAAGGTCTTGCCCGAACCCGTCACGCCCAGCAGCGTGTTGTGTTTCGATCCGCGGCGGATCGAATCGACGAGCTGCGCGATCGCTTCGGGCTGGTCGCCCGTGGGCTTGTATTCCGAGACGAGTTTGAAATCCATAGATGCAAAGGTACGATAAATTCGGAATTCGGAGGCCGCAACGGCGGATAATTCCGCTTCCGGAATGCCCTTTTCAACGCGAAACCCGCCGGCGATATTGTCCGTCCGGCGGCAGCCGGTTTGCGTGCGGCGGCGAAACAGCTGTCGCAGAAGCCGAAACGGAGCGCATCGAATTTAATTCCGCAAACGTTGTTCCGCCTGCTGAATTATTCGTAACTTTGCAAGCATGGGACTCATCGACCGCGCCACCGTAGACCGCATCTATGCGGCAGCCGATATCGTCGAAATCATCGGCGATTACGTCACGCTCAAACGCAAGGGTGTGAACTATCAGGCGTGCTGTCCCTTCCACAACGAAAAGACTCCCTCGTTCGTCGTATCGCCTTCGAAAGGCGTTTTCAAATGCTTCGGCTGCGGCAAGGCGGGCAACGCCGTTACCTTCGTCATGGAGCACGAGGGCATCTCTTACCCCGAAGCGCTCAAAGCCGTGGCCAAGCGCTACGGCATTGAGGTGCAGGAGCGGGAGCTCACCGAGGAGGATATCCGCCGCAACGACAACCGCGAATCGATGTTCGCCCTCAACGGCTGGGCCTATGACTATTTCGCCGACTACCTGCGTAAGTCGTCGGAGGGGCAGAGCGTCGGCATGAGTTATTTCCGGCAGAAGCGCGGGTTCACGGAGGCCACGATCCAGAAGTTCGGATTGGGCTATTGTTCGGCCAAGGGCGATGCGATGACGAGCGCCGCCCTGGCCGCCGGATACAAGGAGGAGTTTCTCCTCTCGACCGGACTGTCGATCAGACGTGAACGCGACGGGCAGTTGTTCGACCGCTTCCACGATCGGGTGATCTTCCCCGTGCACAACATTTCGGGGCGGATCGTCGCCTTCGGCGGCCGCATTCTGGGAACGAACAAGAATGTCGGCAAGTACCAGAACTCCCCCGAGAGCGAGATATACAGCAAGAAGCGCGAGCTCTACGGCCTCTATTTCGCCAAGAAGGCGATCCAGCAGCAGGACTATGCGATCATGGTCGAGGGGTATACCGACGTGATCTCGATGCATCAGGCCGGTGTGGAGAATGTCGTGTCGTCGTCGGGTACATCGCTCACGACCGATCAGATCCGGCTGCTGAACCGCTTCACGAAGAACATCACCGTCATCTACGACGGCGATTCGGCGGGTATCCACGCCTCGATCCGCGGAATCGACATGATCCTGGCCGAGGGGATGAACGTGCGCGTGGTGCTGTTGCCCGAACCCGAAGACCCCGACTCCTTCGCGCGCGCGCACACGGCTGCCGAGGTGCAGGAGTACATCAAGGCCAACGAGGTCGATTTCATCACCTTCAAGGCGCAGCTGCTGATGAAGGACGCTCAGAACGACCCGATCAAGCGGGCGGCGCTCATCGGCGACATGGTGCAGTCGATTACGCAGATTCCCGATTCGATCCAGCGTTCGGTCTATGTCAAGGAGTGCGCGCGGCTGATGGACATCGACGAGCGGGTGCTCGTCGAGGAGGTGGCGCGCAAGCGCGTCGTCCAGACGGGTGGCGGCCGCGAGGCTTCGGATTTCATCCGCCGTCAGCAGATGCGGCAGCGGAGCGAGGAGCAGGCCGCCGTGCCGGAGCCGCAGGTCGATTTCACGAAGGGCGTCGCGGCCGGCAGCGCCACGCAGGAGTTGGAGAAGGAACTGTTGAAATACCTGCTCAAATACGGCCACCGTAATTTCGACTTCAAGGAGGGGCGCGACGTCATCCAGATGAATGTCGCCGACGTGATCCTGTCGACGCTCGATGCGCAGGAACTCCATTTCCAGACCGAGGTCTACCGGAAGATGCTGGATACCTACCGCGAGCAGCGCGCCGAACTGGGCGAAGGGGTGGAGGTGCCGGCGCATCTGTTCATCAATCACCCCGATCCCGCGGTCTGCAATGCGGCGGTCGACATCCTTACGTCGGACGACAACTACGTGCCGAGTAAGCTCTGGAAGCAGAAGGAGGTTCATGTCGAGAGCGTCGAGGAGATTCTCGCGCAGGGTGTGCCGAAGGCGGTGATCCTCTACAAGTCGAACGCGATCAAGAAACTGATCGACGAGCAGATGCAGCGTTTGGCTTCGGGGCAACTTACCGAGGAGGAGGAGTTGGAGGCGACGACTCTCATCAATACGCTCAACTGCGAGAAAACCAATATTTCGCACAAGGTGCAGCGGACGATTCTCTGATTCGTTCGATGTCGATAACGCCGGGCGATGGTATCCGCCCGATCCAAACCGTGTCCCCTTCGCGGACGCTGATGATGCCTGCCCTGAAATTTCGGTTTGGATGAAAACATTGCTGTTGATCGGCTGCGGCAGCTTCGCCGGTGGCGTATTGCGCTACGGCGTGTCGCGGTTGTTGCAGGGTAGCCAGTGGCTCTCCCTGCCGTTGGGTACTTTTTGCGTGAATATCCTCGGATGCCTGCTGCTCGGGATTTGCTACGGTCTGCTGGAGCACTACCGGGTGCTGTCGGAGGAGATCAGGCTGCTCTTTATCGTGGGGTTCTGCGGCAGTTTCACGACATTTTCGGCTTTTATTCACGAAAACCTGCTGTTGCTGCGCCAGTCGGATCTGGCGGGGTCGGCGCTCTACGTCTCGTTGAGCGTGGCGTCGGGGCTGCTGGCCGTCCATGCGGGGCATTGGCTTGTGAAAATGGGGTAGTCCGTGCGGGGATTTTGATTGGATATCCGGAAAAAGTCACTATTTTTGCAAGATAGAGTTCCCGGCCGGTGCTGCGGTTTTACTCCGCAGCCGGCGAAGGATATTCCGGACGCCACGGGCAGGGCGGTCGGCTTGCCGTACCGAGCGGTTGCAGGCAGCCGCTCTCCGACCGTACTGAACGGAGGGTGATGGATTTGCAGAGTGCGGTTTTATGCGAATTCGTACGGGGCGAAGACTGCGGAGCACGTCCGTGTGGCGGGCCTCCGCGTGCGGAGACTTCGGCCCGCACGGCGCACAGAGCCGTATTTTCCCGCCGAGCGGGGGTGTGAGGGGGCGTTTTGCCGATGCAGCATGTAGGCTCTAAAAGTCCCACCCCTTTGTCGACTGTATGCAAGCCGAGCGCACCCGCTTGCGGGATGCCGAGGCGCCGCCGCAGAAACCGAGCGCAGCGAAGGTAAAGGGAGGGAGCATGAGGGAGGGAATGTAAAAATAACTTTTTTACTTTTTTACATTCGCAGAATGTCAAAGAAGTAGGAGGAAAGACTATAAAAGTCCCTCCCTTTGTCAAAGGGAGGGAGCATGAGGGAGGAAATGTAAAAATGACTTTTTTACATTCGCAGAATGTCAAAGAAGTAGGAGAAAAGACTATAAAAGTCCCTCCCTTTGTCAAAGGGAGGGAGCATGAGGGAAGGAATGTAAAAATAACTTTTTACTTTTTTACATTCGCAGAATGTCAAAAAAGTAAGGCTGGGTCGTACACGTATCGCTACGCATACCGTGTGCAAACAGAAAATAAACAGAAAGATGTGTAAAACATATCAAAGATAAAAGAATTAGTTACCTTCACCCAGCCTTACGCCCGTTTACGTGCAAACCGAGTGCCGGAATCGCCGCCGACGGGCGGGAAGTCGAGAGATAAGTTTTACACGTTTCAAAGCCAGAGAGATAGATGGGCGATTATAAAACGATAAATATCCGCAACAAGCGGGCGACGTTCGACTACGAGATTCTCGAAGAGTTCGTCGCCGGCGTCGTGCTGGTCGGTACCGAGATCAAGTCCGTGCGGCTGGGCAAGGCGTCGATGGTGGACAGCTATTGCTATTTCGACAAGGGCGAGTTGTGGATCCGCAATGTCACGATTGCCGAATACCATTGGGGAACCTGCAATAACCATGTCCCGAAACGTGACCGCAAGCTGCTGCTCAACCGCAAGGAACTGAATAAGTTGCAGCGGTCGTTGCAGGATCGCGGCCTGACGATAGCGGGGCTTCGGATGTTTCTCAACGAGCGGGGATTGGTGAAGATCGTCATCGGGCTTGCGCGCGGCCGCAAGGCGTACGACAAACGCGAATACCTCAAAGAGAACGACGCCCGCCGTGAAATGGACAAGGCGATGAAAACCCATAAACGTTAAATAAATGTACGAAATCTTCTTTTTCGATATTGACGGTACGCTGCGCAGTTTCGAGACGCACGAGGTGCCCGCATCGGCGCGCGAAGCGCTCGCCCGCCTGCGCGGACGCGGGGCGAAGGTGATTATCGCCACGGGCCGCGACCGGCGGAGCCTTCCGCCGCTCGAAGGGCTGACTTTCGACGGATACATTCTGGTCAACGGCGGCCATTGCCTGACGACCGACGGCGAGGTGCTGGCCGAGCGTCCGATCCCGATGGAGATTCTCGACAGGATGCTGCATGTGGGGATGCGCGAGGGATTTCCCGTCTCGATGCTGACCGACGAGGGGATGGTCGCCAGTAGCGTGAACGACGGGATGCGCGAGTTTCTGGGTGCGTTGGGGATGCCGCTCGATCCTGCGGTGGCCGATTTGCGCGAGGTGGCGCAGCGTACGCCCTGCCGTCAGATGTGCGTCTTCATGTCGCCCGAACAGGAGGAGCGGATCATGCGCGAATTTCCCGAGTGCGTGTCGAGCCGTTGGAGTCCGCTCATGGCCGACATCAACATGCGCGGCGTAACGAAGGCGAGCGGCATGGACGTCTTTCTGAGGCATTACGGCATCGACCGGAGCCGTTCGATGGCGTTCGGCGACGGCGGCAACGACGTGGAGATGATCCGCCATGCGGGTGTCGGCGTGGCGTTGGGCAACGCCGTCGACGCGGCCAAACGGGCGGCCGATTATATCACCGCCACGGTCGACGACGACGGTGTGCTGTGTGCACTGCAACATTACGGAGTATTATAGCGAGAGATATGGCATTGATTTTATGTATCGAAACGGGCACGGACATCTGTTCGGTCGGGATCGCCGAAAACGGCGAGCTGGTTTCGTTGCGCGAGAGCGACGAAGGCCGCGACCACGCCCGCAAGGTCGGCGTTTTCGTCGATGAAATTCTCAAAGAGAACCGGCTCGATCCCGACGATCTGGATGCCGTAGCCGTCGGCAAGGGGCCCGGTTCCTATACGGGGCTGCGCATCGGCGTGTCGTTTGCCAAGGGCCTGTGCTACGGTTTGCGCAAACCGCTCGTCGCCGTCGGTTCGCTCGATGCGCTCTGCGAGGTGGCGCGCGAGGATTACGAAGCGGGGATTCTCTCCGTCGAGGATTGGGAGCGTGCCGTGTTGTGTCCCATGGTCGACGCGCGGCGCATGGAGGTTTATACGCAGTTGTTCGACGCGCAGGGGCGGCCGCTCACGGAGGTGTCGGCCGAGGTGGTCGATGTGGGGAGTTTTTCCACATGGCGGGCGAAAGGGCCTTTCGTGATTTTCGGCAGCGGTGCGGCGAAGTGCGCCGATGTGCTGTCGGACGCCGTGCTGGTGCACGTCGCCCCCTCGGCGCGCGGGTTGGCGCGGTTGGCGCAGACGGCTTTCGACGGGGGCGATTTCGCCGATCTGGCCTATTTCGAACCCTTCTATCTGAAAGATTTCGTGGTGACGACCTCGCGCAAGAAGTTGTTCTGAAAAGGCGACAAAAACAGACAAGCGACGACCGGCCGACCATCTCTTTGCCGGTCGTCGTTCGTCATAGCAAGTGCAGTACCAACAGCAGCAGAATGTACTTTTTGGCGACGTGGCGATCTCCGGGTGCAAAAATACGTGCCAGTGCGGCGGATTTTTCGATGTAGCGTAACAGCAGCATCCACAATGCGCCTGTGATGACGATGCCCAGAATCGCGGCGCTCAGCGTTCCGTATTGGTAGGGAATAAGAACCGATGCGTTCCTCAGCATGTTGATGAACGAGAGCCCGCAGAGCGCGAATTGGATGCCGGCAAACCACGCCATGAGCGGGAGGGCGTAAGGGCGTCGGAGAACGAGCCCGCGTAGGATTGCTATGAGGAAAAGATGGAAACAGAGCGTTTTGGCTTGTATCAATGCCGTCACCCAATTCCATGGAGCGAAGTTCTGGTCGAATGTTTCGATCCAGAGCGTATTCAGCCACGTCGTACATCCCCAAACAACATATCCCCCGAAGAGCCAGAGTGGCCCGGGGAGCTCTGCTGCGGCATGGATATAGGGTTTAATCCGGTCGCAGATGGTTTTATCTCTTCGTCGCGGCATACCACGCGGTCTGTTGCCACTCGTTAAGGTAGGTCTGTTGCTGCTCATCGTCGCTGTAAGTCTCGACTGGAGCATAGGTCGTTACGCCCGAATAGTAGCGGATGTCGTTCATGCGATTGTTGTACATCGAAAAGAACTGCGCCGTGTGGAACCGTCCCTCGGGCGGGAAGCAGCGTTCCATCTGTTGCACGAACGCCTGACCGCGAGCGTCGTCGGCCGTCAGCGCCAGGGCGTACTCTTCCAGATCGTAGAACTGGTGCGTCTCCATTCCGTCGTAGCTTTGCAGCGTCGTCGCGTCGACGGCTTTCGTGGCGCCGGCGTTGATGTCGTGCAGGGCCGTGGCCAGCCTCTCCAATTCGTCGCAGACCGTGAGCGTCGCACACCCCGATTTGTAGGAGTCGACGGCGTTGTAGTATTCGTAGACGTTCCGGCAGGCCGCGGCCAGATCGTACCGTGCGCCGTCGTCGGCGAAGAGCGAGGGAATCACCGTGTCGTAGGGGAATCCGTGCGCCATGACCTCGCAGGGCGAGGCGACGATGTAGTCGGCCGCGCGGCGCAGATCGTAGAGCGCTTCGACCGACGACATGAAACAGGCGTCGAAGAGCAGGTAGTCGAACCGCACGCCGGAGCCGTCGATCGCGGCGGCAAGCTCCGAAATATCCATGTAGCGCCCTCGGTCATGGCCGAACCAGCGGGTTTCGGCCGCACCGGGTATCTTCCGCCACAGATCGTCGGCGCGACGGGCGCTGCTGCGCAGCCACGACGAATTTTCGATCGATGCCGGTAGCCATCCCTTTGCGTGGGAGGCCAGATGGAGCCCGAAACGTTCGGCGGGCGCGGCGGCCGCCATGTCGCCGAGGATGCGTTCCATGACCGCAGGATCGGTCGTGCGCCCGGGCAGCGGCGTATAGCGGATCAGCGTGTCGCGTTCGCAGGCGCTCGCCGCTTCGTCGTGACGGTACTCCACGACGTATCCTTCGCCGGCGGCGGGCTGCGTGAAGGCCACGATACGGCCCAGCGGCAGGATATTCCGCGAGAGCGCCTTGGCGACGTCCGACAGATTGTTTTTATAATAGGAGTAGAGATCGGTGCCGCAGAAGTACATGAGCAAGGTCTGACGTGCAGCCTGCGGACGCTGTTGCAGATCGACGGTCCGGTTCGCCGAGCCGTCGTCGAGCGCGACGGTCAGTTGTCCCAGTCTGTGCAGGTCGCGCCCCGTGTTGGTCTCGGAGGTTTCGATCCGCAGTTCGTGCACGCCGGCTTCGCCCGACGAGACCGACACGCGGCAGTCGTGCCCGTTCCCGATGAAACCGACGCTCCAACGGCGGTCGGCCTCGATGCGCAGCACGGCCTGTGCCGTTTCGCCTTCGGCCGGATTGTCGAAGACGATCCGCTCCTTGTCGAGCGTGAGCAGTGCGAGGGGTTCTTCCTCGGAGCGCTCGCAGCCGGACAATGCGAATGCGGCGCAGAGCAGTCCCAGCGCGAGGCCCCTTATTTTTTGTCGCTTTTCCACGGTTTGAGATTGTTGAATTGCCACGAGCGTTCGCGTTTATACCCCTGTTCGGGCTTTTTCCAATAGATGCGGCCGTAGTCGAAATAGTACCCTTTCACTCCCTTTTCGTCCTTCTTGACGCGCGGGATGTACTCCACCGTGCGGCTGATGATCGAGCTCTCGCGCACCGGAATGTTCTTGGCGGCCAACAGGTCGAAGGCGTGCGCGTACATCAGGATATGCCATGGGGTCTCTTCCGTCAGGCCGTCGCCCGAACTTTCGATCGTCGCCAGTACGAGGTTCATCTTGTCGCGGTAGGCGGCCGCCTGTGCCGTGTCGCCCCGCTGTGCGTGGGCGAACGAGAGAAAGTTGAGCACCTGCGGCGAGAACGGATCGGCTTCCAACGCCTCCGTACCGGCCTCGATGACGGCCAGCAGGTCGGTGTCGGCGGGTGCGTCGACGTTCAGTCGTGCGAGCGTTTCGTAGAAACGGTCGAGTGCGGGGTTCGTCTCCAACGGGCGGTACTGCGGCTGGTAGGCGTAGCCGTAGTAGAGGTAGTGGTAGTCTTCGGCCGTGAGGGTCGAGTCGGCCTGCTCGTAGCGCAGCCGGAGGTTCGGATAGTACTGTTCCGAGGCCGGATCTTCGATGCGGGCCTTGATGTCGCTCTCCACGGGAACCTTCGCAGCCGACAGCAACGGCAGCAGCAGCCACAGGATGAGAAGTCGTTTCATAATGCGTCGATTTCTTCGGAAAACGCCGTTTCAGCGCAAATCGTATGTACGGATCAACTCCCGCAGGCGCGCTTCGAGCGCCGGAGTACCCGCGACCAGCGGCAGGCGCAGGCGGTTGCCGATCAGCCCCAGGATGCTCAGCGCGCATTTCACGCCGGTGGGGTTTCCCTCGGCGAAGAGGGCTTCGACGACTTCGTGCATCGGGGCGAAGGCCGTTTCGGCCGCATCGAAATCGCCCCTCTTGGCCAGGTCGATGCACGCCATGAAGCGTCGGGGGAAGGCGTTGACCGCCACCGAGATCACGCCGTCGCCGCCGCGCCGCATCACGTCGACGGCGATCCCGTCGTCGCCCGACAGGACGAGGAACCCTTCGCGCCGGCGGTCGATGATCTCCTGAATCTGGCCGATGTTGCCCGACGCCTCCTTGATACCGATGATGTTGGGGAAATCGGCGGCGATGCGCAGCGTCGTCTCGGCGGTCATGTTGACGCCCGTGCGGCCTGCGATGTTGTAGAGGATGATCGGCAGCGGCGAGTGTTCCGACACGACCTTGAAGTGTTGGTAAAGTCCCTCCTGCGACGGTTTGTTGTAGTAGGGCGTCACGCTCAGGATGGCGTCGGCGCCGCGCAGGTCGAACTCGCGCAGCTGGTCGAGCACCTCGGAGGTCGAGTTGCCGCCCACGCCGATCACCAGCGGCACGCGGTGGCGGATCTGATTGGCAATGAACATGGCCACGACGGCGCGCTCCTGAATGTAGAGCGTCGGCGTCTCGGCCGTCGTGCCGAGTGCGACGATATAGTCGGCCCCGCCTTCGATGACGTAATCGATCATGCGTCCGAGCGCTTCGTAATCGACGCGGCCGTCGGCGGTGAAGGGGGTGATCATGGCGGCTCCTGCGCCGCGGAAAAGGTTTGGCTTCATATCGTGGGATTTGTATTTCGGTTAAAACAATGCGCCCTGCGTCGGCTGCGCGGGCGTTTCGGGTTCCGCCGCCGCGAAGGTCGCCGCTGCGGGTTCGTCGTCGGCGATCAGTGCGAGGAACTCCTTCTCCGTAAGGATCGGGATGCCCAGTTTCTCGGCCTTTTTCAGTTTGGCGGGGCCCATATTCTCACCGGCCACGATGTAGTCGACATTGGCCGACACGGCGGCCAGGTTGCGCCCGCCGTGCAGTTCGATCAACTCCTTCAATTCGTCGCGGCTGTGCGTCGAGAACTTGCCCGAAATGACGAAACTCTTGCCTGTCAGCGCGTCGGAGCGGAGACGGGGCGCCTCGGCCTCGAATTTCAGCCCGGCGCGGCGCAGCCGTTCGATCAGCGTCCGGTTGCCCTCGTCGGCGAAGTAGTCGAGAATGCCGTCGGCGACTTTCGGCCCCACCTCCTCGGCTTCGACCAACTCTTCGCGCGTGGCACGCATCACGGCGTCCATCGACCCGAAATGCGAGGCGAGGTATTTGGCTGTCGTTTCACCTACGAAACGGATGCCCAGTGCGAAGAGCACGCGCGGAAAGGGCACCAGCTTCGAACGGCGGATGCTCTCCATGATGTTCTCGGCCGATTTCTCGCCCATGCGGGGCAGAGAGGTGATCTGTCCGGCCCGCAGGTCGTAGAGGTCGGCGGCGTCGTGCACCAGACCGTTGCGGTAGAGCAGCTCGACGGTCTCCTCGCCCAATCCGTCGATGTCCATCGCCTTGCGGCGGATGAAGTGGATGATGCGTCCGAGAATCTGCGGCTCGCAGTGGTTCTGATTGGGGCAATAGTACTTCGCTTCGCCCTCGTAACGCACCAGCGGCGTGCCGCAGACCGGACAGACGGTGATGTATTCGAAGGGACGGCTGTCGGCCTTGCGCTGCGCGAAATCGACGCCCGTGATCTTGGGGATGATCTCGCCGCCCTTCTCGACGTAGACCCTGTCGCCGAGACGGATGTCGAGCTGCGCGATCTGTTCGGCGTTGTGCAGCGTGGCGCGTTTGACGGTCGTTCCGGCCAGTTGGACGGGGGCGAGGTTCGCCACGGGAGTGACGGCGCCCGTGCGCCCGACCTGGAAGTCGACGCTCAGCAGTTCGGTGAGCGCCTGCTCGGCCTTGAACTTGTAGGCTACGGCCCAGCGGGGGGCCTTGGCGGTCGATCCCAGCGCCCGCCGGTCGGCATACCGGTTGACCTTCACCACTACGCCGTCCGTGGGGAAGGGGAGCCGGCTGCGCGCTTCGTCCCAATGGGCGATGAATTCGTCGACCTGCGCGATGCTCCGGCAGATGCGCATTTCGTTCGAGATTTTGAATCCCCATTCGCGTGCCTTTTGCAGGTTTTCCCAATGCGAGTCGTAGGGCAGGTCGTCGCCCGCCAGCTGGTAGAGCGTGCAGTCCAGGCCGCGGCGGGCCACGACGGCCGACGACAGCTGTTTGAGCGTCCCTGCGGCGGCGTTGCGCGGATTGGCGAAAAGCGGCTCGCCGGCGGCTTCGCGCTCGGCGTTGAGACGGTCGAACGACGCATAGGGCATCAGGATCTCTCCCCGTATTTCGAACAGATCGGGATAGCCCTCGCCCGACAACACCAGCGGCACGCTGCGGATCGTGCGGACGTTGGCCGTCACGTCGTCGCCCGCGGTGCCGTCGCCGCGTGTCACGGCCTGTGACAGGCGGCCGTGGTCGTAGGTGAGCGAAATGGCCGTACCGTCGAATTTCAGTTCGCAGACGAATTCCGTTTCGCCCACCTCCTTTTCGACCCGTTCGATGAATTCGTGCAACTCGTCGAGCGAATAGGTATTGCCCAGCGACAGCATCGGGAAGCGGTGCCGCACGCTGCGGAACTCCGAGGTGATGTCGCTGCCCACGCGCACGGTGGGGGAGTTGGGATCGGCGTATTCGGGGTGCGCCGCTTCGAGTTCCTGCAACTCGCGCAGCAGGCGGTCGAATTCGAAATCCGAGATTTCCGGTGCGTTTTCGACGTAGTATTTTCGGTTATGATCGTTGAGCTGCGTGCGCAGTTCGCGTATGCGTTCGAGTATACCCATATATATTATTGTTCGCGCTAAATTACACAATTTGTTTGGAACATCCATAAAAATCAAAAAAAATGCAAAAAAAATCGGAAGATGAAGGGCGGTATACAAATTTTGTTTATACTTGCACAAAATTTTACGAGTTTTATGGTAAAAGCCATGGCGAATAAGAAACATTTGGTAGCGAGTTTCCACAATCTCTCTCCTGAATTACAGGAGGAAATCAAGCAGAAATATCCGCTTGGTTTTACCGATGCGATGATTCGTGTCGATAAACCGAACGGCGATTTCTTCTATGCCGTTCCTTATGATACCGACGAGATCAGTTATCTCGTTAAAATCGACGTAAAGATCGACGATCTGTCCGAAGACGAGGAGGAGAAGGAGTATTACGACGACGAGATCAAGGGCGCCGACGACATCCAGGAGGAGAGCTCCCAGGCGGAGGAGGCGACGGACGACGACGTGGAAATCTGACGGCCGGTGCTGCCGGTGCGCTACCCGACTTTCCGAGAGGACGGTCGGGTTTTTCATTGCCGCCGCAGACGGCGTTCCGAACGGATGTGCGCCCTGCGGGCGGCGGCCCGATTCCGCAGGCGGAACCGCCGAGAACCCGAATGGAGGCGGACCGGCTTTTTCGGCCCTTGCTTTGCAGGGTGAGGGGGTTGCGGGTGCCCGTCGGCAAAGCGCCGGCAGCTCCGGATTCTTGACAATTTGTTGAAAAGTCCCGCAGCGGGATTGGGTATTTCGGAGAATAATTCGTATCTTTGAATGCAAAAAATGTCTTTTGCATAAAACAGATAACGGAAAAGAGATGAAAAAAGTCGATGTCATTCTCGGTTTGCAGTGGGGCGACGAAGGAAAAGGCAAGGTGGTCGATGTGTTGACCCCCCATTATCAGGTCGTGGCCCGCTTTCAGGGTGGCCCCAATGCCGGGCATACATTGGAGTTCAACGGGGAGAAATACGTGTTGCGTTCGATCCCTTCGGGTATATTTCAGGGCGATAAGGTCAACGTGATCGGCAACGGCGTGGTGCTCGACCCGATCCTCTTCAAGGAGGAGGCTGAGGCACTTGCCCGCAGCGGCCACGACCTGACGGAGCGGCTCTACATCTCGAAAAAGGCGCACCTGATCCTGCCCACGCACCGCGTGCTGGACGCTGCGTTCGAAGCGGCGAAGGGCAGTTCGAAAATCGGCACCACGGGCAAGGGCATCGGTCCGACCTATACGGACAAGATCAGCCGCAACGGCGTGCGTGTGGGCGACATCTTCCTCGACTTCAAGAAGATTTACGAAGTGGCCAAGGCGCGTCACGAGAACATTCTCGAATCGCTGGGTTACAACTACGATATCGACGAACTGGAACGGCAGTGGTTCGAGGGGATCGAGTACCTCAAAAAGTTCCGCATCATCGACAGCGAGCACGAAATCAACCGCTTCCTCGCCGAAGACAAGGCCATTCTGGCCGAAGGCGCACAGGGTACGCTGCTCGACGTCGATTTCGGTTCGTACCCGTTCGTGACCTCTTCGAATACGATCTGTGCGGGCGCCTGCACGGGCCTCGGTATCGGCCCCAACCGTATCGGCGAGGTCTACGGCATCTTCAAGGCCTATTGTACGCGCGTGGGCAGCGGGCCTTTCCCAACGGAGTTGTTCGACGAGACGGGCGAGGCACTGTGCCGGCTCGGTCATGAGTTCGGTGCGGTGACGGGGCGCAAGCGTCGTTGCGGCTGGCTCGATATGGTGGCGCTCAAATATGCCATCATGGTCGACGGCGTGACGAAACTCATCATGATGAAGGCCGACGTGATGAACGATTTCGATACGATCAAGGTGGCCGAGGCCTACGAGATCGACGGCCGTCGCGTGACGGAGTTCCCCTACGACATTCAGGACGACGTGAAACCCGTCTACCGTGAGTTCAAGGGGTGGAAAACCGATTTGAAGCAGGTGCGCCGTTACGAGGATTTTCCTGCCGAGTTCAAGACCTATGTGGAATATATCGAACGCGAGACGGGCGTGCCCGTGGCGATCATTTCGGTCGGGCCAGACCGCGACGAGACGATCGTTCGGTAGGAGATAGACGTATTGACGATATCAAAATATTGAATATTCTATGAGACGAATCTCTTTGCTGTGCGTGACGTGCGCTGCGGCGATGATGGTGGCCGGCGGCTGCGCGTCGATGTCGGGGACGCTCAAAGGCGGCCTCATCGGCGGCGGAGGCGGCACGGCCGTCGGCGCCGGTATCGGTGCGTTGGCCGGCGGCGGCAAGGGCGCTGCGATCGGTGCCGGCGTAGGGCTGGCGCTCGGCGCGACGGCCGGTGCGCTGATCGGCCGCAAGATGGAGAAGCAGAAGGCCGAATTGGCGGCTATCGAGGGGGCCGAAGTCGAAACGGTGACCGATACCAACGGGCTGGACGCCATCAAGGTAACCTTCGACACGGGCATTCTCTTCCCGACCAACGGGACGGCGCTCAACGCTTCGGCGAAGGCTGCGCTCGACAAGTTCGCCATCAGCCTGTTGCAGAATCCCGATACGGACGTGACCGTTTTCGGCCATACCGACAGCACGGGGACGCTCGCGGTCAACGAGCGTATTTCGCTCGAACGTGCGCAGGCCGTTCGCAACTATTTGGAGACGAAAGGAATCGCCTCGAACCGCTTCCTCAAAGTCGAGGGCAAGGCCTATACCGAGCCGGTCGCCTCGAACGATACGGCCGAGGGCCGGGCGGCCAACCGCCGCGTCGAGGTTTACATCTCGGCCGGTCAGGCGATGATCCGGCAGGCGCAGGAGGGGACGCTCCAATAGGATTTTCGGCGGGTTTTCCGGTGGGAAACCTGCCGTTTTTCGTGAATATACAATGCTAACTTAAAACTATACGAATGAAAAAAGCGTTGAAAATCGTTGTATTGGCAAAGCAGGTGCCCGATACCCGCAACGTGGGTAAGGATGCGATGACGCCCGAAGGGACGGTCAACCGCGCCGCTCTGCCGGCAATCTTCAATCCCGAAGATTTGAACGCCCTCGAAATGGCGCTCGCTTTGAAGGACGAGACGGAGGGTTCGACCGTGCATATCCTGACCATGGGCCCCCCGCGTGCAGCCGACATCATCCGCGACGCCATGTTCCGCGGCGCCGACGGCGGTTATCTGCTGACCGACCGCAAGTTCGCGGGTGCCGATACGCTGGCGACCTCCTATGCGCTGTCGTGCGCGCTGCGCAAAATCCGTCCCGACGTGATCGTCGCAGGCCGTCAGGCGATTGACGGCGATACGGCGCAGGTGGGGCCGCAGGTGGCCGAGAAGCTGGGCTGGCCGCAGGTGACCTATGCCGAGGAGCTGCTCGAAATTAAGGCGGACTCGCTGGTTGTCAAGCGCCGTCTGGAACACGGTACGGAGATCGTCGAATGCCCGCTGCCGCTGGTGATGACCGTCAACGGCTCGGCGCCCGAATGCCGTCCGCAGAATGCCAAGCGCGTGATGAAGTACAAGTTCGCGCAGACCAAGTCCGAGATTGCGGCCGCTCCCGACTGCATGGCTTCGGCGATGGCCTCGGCGAAAGCGTATTTGCAGATCGTCGAGCTGGCGGCGGCCGATGTCGATCCCGACGAGACGCAGCTGGGGCTTGTCGGCTCGCCGACGAAGGTCAAGAAGATCGAGAACGTCGTTTTCCAGGCCAAGGAGTCCAAGCGGCTCACGGCGGCCGATGCCGATATCGAATCACTGATGGTTGAACTCATTGCGAGCCACACGCTCGGTTAAAGATCGGAGGATATTCTGTTATGAACAACATATTTGTCTATATCGAGCTCGAAAACGGCGCGGTCGCCGACGTGAGCCTGGAATTGCTGACCAAGGGCCGGGAGCTGGCCGACGAGCTGGGCGTCAAGCTCGAAGCCGTAGTGCTGGGGCACGGCGTCGCCGGCATCGAGAAGGAGCTGGCCAAATACGGCGCCGACACGGTCTGGGTGGCCGACGACGAGATCTTCGCGCCGTTCCGCACGCTGCCCCATACGGCTGTGCTGTGCGGCCTGATCCGGCAGGAGAAGCCGCAGATCGCCCTGTTCGGTGCGACGCCCGTGGGCCGTGATTTCGCGCCGCGCGTGTCGTCGGCGCTGCACAGCGGTCTGACAGCCGACTGCACGCAGCTCGTGATCGGCGACCACACCGATCCTAAGACCAAGACCGACTATAAGAACCTGCTCTACCAGATTCGTCCCGCCTTCGGCGGCAACATCATCGCCACGATCGTCAATCCCGACCACCGTCCGCAGATGGCGACCGTCCGCGAGGGCGTGATGCGCAAGGAATACGCCGCCAAAGCGGGCGCCGGCGAGGTGAAGCCGATCGACTGGCGTCCGATGGTGCAGGATACGGATTTGGCGGTGAAGATCATCGACCGCCAGATCGAGGAGCGCAAAATCAACATCAAGGGTGCGGGCGTGATCGTGGCCGGCGGCTACGGGATGGGTTCGAAGGAGAACTTCAAGCTCGTGCACGAACTGGCCGAGGTGCTGGGCGCCGAGGTGGGCGCCAGCCGTGCGGCCGTCGACGCGGGCTTCGCCGAACATGCGCGTCAGGTGGGGCAGACGGGTGTCACCGTGCGTCCGAAACTCTACATCGCCTGCGGTATTTCGGGCCAGATCCAGCACACGGCGGGCATGGATCAGTCGTCGATGATCATTTCGATCAACACCGACGCGGAGGCGCCGATCTGCAAGATCGCCGATTTCGCCATTACGGGCGACGTCAACGAGGTGATCCCCAAGATGATTAAGTATTACAAACAAAACTCGAAGTAATGGCTAATTTCTTTTTAGATAACAAGGATTTGCAGTACCACCTCGAGCATCCGCTGATGCGTAAGATCGTGGAACTGAAAGAGCGCGGATTCGCCGAGAAGGACACCTATGATTATGCGCCGCAGAATTTCGAAGACGCCATGGACTCCTACCGCAAGGTGTTGGCGATCGCGGGCGAGGTGTGCGGCGACGTGATCGCCCCCAACGCCGAGAGCGTGGATCACGAGGGGCCGAAGGTGGTGAACGACCATGTGGTCTACGCCGAGGGCACGCAGCGCAATCTGGACGCGGTCGTCAAGGCCGGCCTGAGCGGTCTGACGTTGCCGCGCAAGTACGACGGCCTGAATTTCCCGCTGCTCTGCTTCGTGATGACCAACGAGATGGTGGCGCGCGCCGATGCCGGCTTCGAGAATATCTGGGGCTTGCAGGACTGCGCCGAGACGCTCAACGAGTTCGCCTCGGAGGAGCTCAAACAGAAGTACCTGCCGTGGGTTTCGGCCGGTGCGACCTGTGCGATGGATCTCACGGAGCCGGATGCCGGTTCGGATCTGGGAGCCGTGATGTTGAAGGCCACGTGGTCGGAGCAGAAGGGCACATGGCTCCTGAACGGCGTGAAGCGTTTCATCACCAACGGCGACGGCGACGTATCGCTGGTGCTGGCCCGTACCGAGGAGGGTACGACCGACGCCCGCGGCCTGTCGATGCTCGTCTACGACAAGCGCGACGGCGGCGTGAAGGTGCGCCGCATCGAGAACAAGCTCGGAATCAAGGGCTCGCCCACGTGCGAGCTGGTCTTCACCAACGCTCCGGCACAGTTGGTCGGCGACCGTAAGATGGGCCTCATCAAATATGTGATGTCGCTGATGAACGCCGCCCGTCTGGGTATCGGCGCGCAGTCGGTGGGGTTGTGTGAAGCGGCCTACCGCGAAGCGCTGAAATACGCCAACGAGCGTGCGCAGTTCGGCAAGAACATTATCCGCTTCGCCGCGATTTCGGAGATGCTGTCGAACATGAAGGCCAAGACGCAGGGCGTGCGTGCGCTGCTCTACGAGACGACCCGTTTCGTGGAGATCTACAAGCAGTACACCCATATCTCGCACGAGCGTCCGCTCGAAGCGGAGGAGCGCCAGGAGATGAAATACTACAACAAACTGGCCGACGGCTTCACGCCGCTGCTGAAACTCTTCTCGTCGGAGTACGCCAACCAGATGGCCTACGACGCGATCCAGATTCACGGCGGTTCGGGTTTCATGAAGGATTATGCCTGCGAACGGCTCTACCGCGACGCCCGTATCATGAATATCTACGAGGGCACGTCGCAGTTGCAGGTCGTGGCGGCGATCAACCACGTGACTAAGGGCACCTATCTCGAACAGATCAAGCGTTACGAGGAAGCCGGGCATATCGAGGCCGTGCAGCCGCTCGTGGAGCGGCTCGTCTCGCTGCGCGCGAAGTTCGAGGAGGCGGTCGCCCATGTCGAGCAGATCGAGAAGGAGACCTGCGGCTTCAAGGAACTCCATGCCCGCCGTCTGGTCGAAATGGCCGGTTACCTGGCCATTACGCACCTGTTGGCGTTGCAGGCCGGAGATCGTGAGGAGTACCTCCTTTCGGCCGAAATCTACGGAAAACTCGCCGCCTCGAAGATCGAAGAGGCTTACGCCTACGTCATGGCTTCGACGGCCGCCGACGTGGAGCTGTTCAAGAAGATCGAGTCGGAGACGCTCTGTTAAGCGGCGGTATATAGACCGAAAACGCCGGACTGCATCGACAGTCCGGCGTTTTCGGTTGCGTGGCGGCGCGGGGCCTTACCACAGGAGCCGGTGAAGGAATCCCGACACGCGCCGATACCCGTCGTGGACGGTTCGCATGACCTCGTAGACGACTTCCCAACGTTCGCGCAGCCGTGCGATGGCGTCGCGGACGGCCAGCTGGTAGGTGAGCAGAGCGATCAGCAGCGTGAATCCGCCCAGCAGAACCGCTGCCAGCGGCAGCGACCCGAGCAGTTCGGCCAGCCAGAATACGAGCGCCGTCACCAGCAGGACGTAGGCCGAAAGGGCCATGACGAGGAAGAATACGAGTGCGCCGGCGAAGGAGCGTTCGGTGGAGTCGGAATACATGGCTGCGAATTACTTTTTGGCGGCGGCTTCTTCGACCTTACCCTCGACCTCGTGGTATTTGTCGCGGACTTTCCGGGCTTCGCGGTTTACGAGATCTTTGATCTGTCCCCGCACTTCGGCTCCCGACTTCGGGGTAGCCAGCAGGGTAATGACCGAGCCGAGCACCATACCGCCCAGCATCGCGAAAAAACAAGAACCTTTCATAGTGGCAAAATGTATTTGAAATTCACCCGCTACGATTGCAAAGTTCAGACCAAAAGCGTAACTTGCAGCATCATTCCCGCACGAAGCGGACGTACCGAATGGATCGATCGAGGGAACATACGGCGGCATTTACCGGACATCGACGCTACGACGGCGAGTGCGACGACGCATTGCGTGCCGTCGTGCGGGAGCTGTACGGCCGGGGTTTCCGTGTGTTTTGGAGCGGCATGGCCCTGGGATTCGACCTCGCGGCCGCCGAGGCGGTGCTCGCCCTGCGCGGGGAACTGCCCGGATTGTGGCTCTGCTGCGCCGTTCCTTTCCCCGGGCAGGCGGATCGTTTTCCGGAGGCGGATCGCCTCCGATATATGCGGATTCTCGATCGGGCGGACGAGGTGGCGACGCTCGCTCCGCGTTATGAACCGCGTTGTTACCTGCGCCGCGACGAGTTTATGGTGGAGCGGTCGGCCGCCGTCGTGGCATGGTTCGACGGCGGCAAGGGAGGGACGCGCTATACCTGGGATTATGCGCGGCGCTGCAAGGCGGAGCGGATCAACTTGTGGTGCGACGGTCAACAGGAACTTTTCTGAGGCATTGCGGCCTCTTTTTTGCGGTTATCGGGTGAATTTCGGGACAGATCGGCCGAAGTGCCTTAATAGTTTTCGGCTTCGCCTTAGATACTCCCGCTCGGCATAATCAAGCTAACGCTTGCTTCTGCGCTCGACTTTTCGTATCTTTGACTGTGTCTTAGATACTCCGTCTCGGCATAATCAAGCTAACGCTTGCTTCTGCGCTCGACTTTTCGTATCTTTGCATGCGGATGGGACGGCGGGCCGCACGGGCTGCGGGAGAAGCCCTCCTGCGGATGGATTCCGCTTCGGTGGCGATCGGGCGATACTTGCCCGCATGGGCGGAGCCGAAGGAGGGGAAAGCCGCCTCGGCCGGCCGCGCGGACCGAACCGCGTCGGAACCGACAAGATTGATTATGAAAAAAGTCCTTACCTTTTCCCTTTTACTCGTATTGGGGCTCGTCGCCTCGCAATTGCTGCCGGGGCTGCTGGGTGCCGATTACACTTCGTTCAAGATGTGCTCCGATACGCTGTTGTACGTCTGTCTGGCGTTTATCATGATCAACGTCGGCCGGGAGTTCGAGATCGAAAAGGGCGAGTGGCGCTCCTATGTAAGCGACTATTTCATCGCAATGGCCACGGCCGCCGTGCCGTGGATTTTCATTACGCTCTACTACATGTTCGTGATGCTCCCGTCCGTCTACTGGGGCGACGCCGAAGCATGGAAGGAGAACCTGCTGCTGAGCCGGTTCGCCGCCCCGACCTCGGCCGGTATCCTCTTCACGATGCTGGCGGCGCTGCACCTCAAATCGAGTTGGATGTACCGCAAGATCCAGGTGCTGGCGATTTTCGACGACCTGGACACCATCCTGCTGATGATTCCCCTGCAAATAGCGATGATCGGCCTTCAATGGCAGATGTTCGTCGTCGTGGCGATCGTGACGCTGTTGCTGGTCGCGGGATGGCGGAAACTGGGGCATTACGACCTGCGGCAGGACTGGAAATCGATCCTGCTCTACGCCGTCGTCGTTTTTGCACTTACGCAGGGGCTTTACGCGCTCACCGCTTCGCTGTTCGGCGAGTCGGGCGGCATTCATATCGAGGTGCTCCTGCCTGCCTTCGTATTGGGCATGACGATGCGTCACCGCCATGTGGATTCGGCGGCCGAGGCGCGCGCGTCGTCGTTCGTGTCGTTCCTGTTCATGTTTCTGGTCGGCGTCAGTATGCCGCTGTTCATCGGCGTGCAGCACGCCGAGGCATTGTCCGGCCATCATTCGGTGACGGGCTCGCAGCCCATGATGTCGTGGGGGACGATCGCCGTGCATGTGCTGATCGTCTCGCTGCTGTCGAATCTCGGCAAGCTCTTTCCCGTCTTTTTCTACCGCGACCGCAAACTGAGCGAGCGGCTGGCGCTTTCGATCGGTATGTTCACACGCGGCGAAGTGGGCGCCGGCGTGATCTTCATCGCGCTGGGGTATAACCTCGGCGGCCCGGTGCTGATCGTCTCGGTGCTGACGATCGTGCTCAACCTGATCCTCACGGGCGGCTTCGTCCTGCTGGTGAAACGGTTGGCGCTGAAAGCCTACGGGACGCAGCCGTCATAGGAAGTTTCGTCCAAAATTTGTTTATTCGGGAAATTATACCTATCTTTACGGCGTAATAATCTTTCGCGCCGGCTTTCGGAGCCGCTCTTCTCCCCGTTATTTTATTACGAATCCGTCGAATCCGACAGCCCGAACCGAAGGGCGGGAAGCGCGTCGTAAGGTATCGATCCGGCCGGCGAAGCGAAGGTGCGAAGGGTGAAGCGCCCGCAACGGGTGTTTACGGGAAATGTCAATATGAAATCCGGCTCCGCAGGATGCCGTAATACGAGTTCGGCGAGATTCCATATTCACACGACTTTACAATTATCGATAAACTTATCTTACGTCGGACTCACGGATAAATACATGAATTTTCAGGAATTGAATTTGCCGAATGCGCTGTTGCGCGCATTGCGGGACAAGGAATACGAACGACCCACGCCCATTCAGATGCAGGCGATCCCCGCCGCTTTGGAAGGCCGGGATATCCTCGGTACGGCCCAGACGGGTACGGGCAAGACGGCAGCCTTCGCGCTGCCTGTTCTGGCGAACCTGCTGCGTCGGCCGCCCGTCGGCCGCGGACGTCCGATCCGGGCGCTGATCCTCACGCCCACGCGCGAACTGGCGTTGCAGATCGACGAGTCGCTCGGCGACTACGCCAAGTACACGCCGCTGCGTACCTGCGTCGTTTTCGGCGGCGTGAACCAGCGTCCGCAGATCGACTGCTTGAAGCGCGGCGTCGATGTGCTGACAGCTACGCCGGGGCGTCTGCTCGACTTGATCGGGCAGGGGCATATCTCGTTGAAGCAGATCGAATTTTTCGTACTCGACGAGGCCGACCGGATGCTCGACATGGGATTCATCCACGACATCCGGCGCTTGCTGCCGTTGCTTCCCGGACAGCGCCAGACGTTGCTCTTCTCGGCGACGATGCCCAAGACGATCGAACGGTTGGCCGCCGATCTGCTGAACGATCCCGTGCGCGTCGCCGTCGAACCGGTGGCGTCGGTGGTCGATACGATCGAGCAGCGGCTCTGCTACGTGGAGAAACCCGAAAAGAAGCAGGCCCTGATCTCGGCGCTGAAAGAGAACGACGGCCGTTCGGTGCTGGTCTTCTCGCGCACGAAGCACGGTGCCGACCGCATCGCGCGGATCGTGTCGAAGGCCGGTATCGGTTGCGACGCGATCCACGGCGACAAGTCGCAGACGGCGCGCCAGCGCGCCCTGTCGAATTTCAAGGCGGGAAAAACGCGCGTGATCGTGGCGACCGACATCGCCGCGCGCGGTATCGATATCGATCAGTTGGAAATGGTCATCAACTACGACTTGCCCGATGTCGCCGAGACCTACGTGCACCGGATCGGCCGCACGGGCCGTGCGGGGCATTCGGGGATGGCACTGACTTTCTGTGCATCGGACGAACGTCCCATGCTGGCCGACATTCAGAAACTCACGGGTAAGAAATTGCGCGTGATCGCAGGCTAAGGCCGGTCTCTGCGGAAAACCAACGACGCCCCGCATCCGTCACGGATGCGGGGCGTCGCCATCGTTCGCTTCCCGTCATGCTCCGCGTTCGGCCTCCAACGCCTCCGCTTCGGTGCGGTATCGGGCCGCTTCGCCGCAGGCGCCCCGCCGTTCGCAGAGGTCGGCCAGCAACACGAGGGTACGGGCCAGCGAACGAAGATGGTTGCACCGTTCGAAGGGATCTTCGCACAGTTCGCGCAGTATGGCGGCCGATGCGAGGTAGGCCTCTTCGGCGCGGGCATCGTCGTGCATCTCCTCGTAGAGTCGTCCCAGCGATCGTCGGCACTGTGCCGTTGCGGGACGGTAGCGGTGCGGGTCTTCCCCGTCGAACTCGGCGTGTTTGTCCAATGCACGCAGGTACATGCGTTCGGCCTCGCCGAAGCGCCGTGCGTCGGCATGGAGGTTTCCCAACTGCCAGAGCGTCGAGGCTACGTCCTCGCCGTAGACAAGCGGTGCAGCGGCGGCCATGCTTTCGTAAGCGGATAGCAGGCCGAGCAGCACCTCCTCGGCGCGGTCGTCGTCGAGACGAAGGCTCAACTGTTGGAGATCGCTCATCAGCGTAAGGCGGTTGAGCGTCAGGTCGCGCCGCCCCCGGTAGCTGTCGTAGTTGCAGAGCGCCTGCGTGAACAGGCGAAGCGCCGTGCGGTAGGAGGCGGGCGTGTGGCGCCACCAGTAGAATTTTCCCAGCGTATGCTGTGCCTCTGCGAGTCTGGGACGGTAGGTGTTCGGGCGTCGTTCGACGGCCTTTTCGTAGCGGGCGACCTCTGCGCGGCAGCGGGCGATGCATTCGCGCAGCCAGGCACGGTGTTGCTCCCGTTCGGCTCTTTTGTCGGAGTTCATGGTCGGTTGGGATAAGGATTGAAAAAAACGCTGCGGTAGACCGGATCGGCTGCCGCAGCGTTTTCTTTCGGGTTCGGCAGCGTGCTACCAGTTGAGAATCTTCTTGAAATCGAAGACTTCGGGGTCGGCCACGTACGCCTTGGCAGCCTCGTAGTCGGCCGGCGTGATGTAATTCATCAGGTTGTCGATTACCTGCTGGATCTTGTCCGAGTCGATATTGACCAGACGGGGCGGAATCTTGCCCGTGGCGGGATCCTGCAAGTCTTTGAGATAGAGCGGCGACACGAAGCCGTCCTGGCTGATGTAGACCATGCAGCCCGTCTTGCCCTCCGAGAAGAGTTTGTAGACGCCCATGCCCAACTCTGAGCAGTAGACCAGATCGTAGGCGATCGGAGTCTGGCAGCGTACTTCGTAACCGATCTCTACGGGACGCGACTTTACCTTGATTTTCAGTTCTTTGAGCTTGTTTTCCAGCATCTCGTTGAAGATATGCGCCTTCGATACTTTGCCCAGTTCGGGATGGCCGTGTTCGTCGTAGGAGAAATGGATGCCCGATTTCTTGATCTCTTCATCGCTCAGGGCGTGGAACACACCTTCCGAGATCATGGCCACGCCGTAGTCGATACCCATGATCTTGCGCTTGATGATCGACGAAACGACCAGGTTGACGATCTTCTCGACGGTGATCTCCGTCTTGTTGAACATCTCCGGAATGACGATCATCGGGTAGTGGCAGGCCGAGCCGATGCCGAAGGCGAGGTGTCCTGCCGAACGGCCCATGGCCGCTACGACGAACCAGTTGGCCGACGTGCGTGCGTCGTTGTAGACGGCGCGGCCGATGACCGTTCCGCCCTCCTTGGCCGACTGGTAGCCGAACGTCGGCGTGCCGGCCGGCAGCGGCAGGTCGTTGTCGATCGTCTTCGGGACGTGGATGTTGGCGATGGGGTAGTGCTTCGCTTCGAGGAACTTGGCGATGCGGTTGGCCGTCGACGCGGTGTCGTCGCCGCCGACGGTCACGAGCAGCTTGACGTTGTTCTCGGTGAAGAAATTGAGGTTGAAATTCTCCTCGAAATCCTTGTCGGTCGGTTTGAAACGGCTCATCGTGAGGTACGAACCGCCCTGATTGAAGATGTAGTCGGCCTGCGTGAAAGTCAGGTCTTCGTAGCGGGGCGAGGGATTGAAAAGACCCGAATAACCGTAGTGCAGACCGATCACGCGATACCCTTTGGCAAGGAACGTTTTGGCGACGCTGCCCACCACCGTATTCATGCCCGGTGCGGGACCGCCACCTGTAAGAATTGCAATTGCCTCTTTCATAGTGCTTTAAAGTTATGATTGTTCAGATGTTCCGAATCTGTTCTTTTCGCGTCCAAAATTACAAAATATTTTAATAAACCCGAAACAATCCTCGGCAAAATTCCGGCCGGTCGGGGCAAAAATCTACCTTTGTCCCTCGCCGGCCGGTTTTCCCGGAATGCGGGCGGGGGCAGTCCGTCGTATGCCGGACGGCAAGGAGTTCCGTTTCCGTTTCCGAGCGGCGAGGGGCGTCTTTCGTCTCCGTCGGCACGGCGTTTGGAAAAAGAAGGACGGTCCGCACGACGCGGACCGTCCACCACTGGGTGAAAATGTATGATTGTTACTCAACTACTTTCACATTGATCGCCTGAATGCCCTTGCTGCCCTCGCCGAGTTCGTATTCAACTTCCTGCTTCTCGTTGAGAGCCTTGAAACCGTCTTTGACGATGCCCGAGTAGTGAACGAACACTTCCTTACCGTCTTCGCCAGTAATGAATCCGTAGCCTTTCTTGCCATCGAACCATTTAACTTTGCCTTTCATAAAAATAGAATAATAGATTTGTCTGGCAAAGTAAAATAAAAACAATTGAATGTCAAAACTTTTTGGCTTGTTTTTTGAACCGATTCATGAAAAAATGCGAAATTATTAGTATATTTGTCTGTGAATTCGGCAAGAAACGTGACCGATAGAACTAAGAATATGAATGCCAGAATCATAACCGCGCTGCTCGCTCTGCTGGGTTTCGGAGCGGCCTGTTCGGGCGTGAAGGAGACCGCGAAGAGTGCGGGCAGCCGTGCGGACAGCGTGAGGGTCCAACGGCCGATCCGCCTGATGTACGGCGTGCCGGTGCGCGAATTCCAGGCACGGCCGCTGGCCGATTCGGCTCGCGGCGAAGGGCGGCTTCCGTCCGCCGAGGCGCAGCCGGAAGATGTTCCGGCGAAGTGACGGCGCCCTTTCTGCTGCGATACGAAAACCCCGGCTTCCTTGCGAACCGGGGTTTATTGTGAGCGGGGCCTGCGCCTGCGATCGGATTGTCTGAAAAAAAGAAAGAGACCGCTCTTTCGTGATCTCTTCCTTAATCGATGTTCGACTTGTTCGATTCTAGAACTTTGAGGAACCAGTCGGAGGTCATCATGTCCAACAGTTTGTTGGTGAGGTTGCTCTTCAGCGTCCGCGAGGCAACCACGGTGTTTTTGATCATTCGTACCATACTTAACCTGAATTGCGATCCGCGTTCGAGTCGCCTCTGCGGCGGATCTGTTTTCTAACCTTAACCGATGCAAAGATAATACAAATAAAGGTAAGTTGGTAAATATTTTTAATAAATTTTTCAGAAAATTTAATAAAATATATTACTGTATATGATAATCAGTTTGTTGCATGATTCGAAAGATATTCCCTTTTTTGGGGGGCTTACGAGTGTCGGTTTGGCAGCATCGGAACGTTGAACCGGCATTTTGGCACTTTGGTGCGGCCGCAGCGGAAGAATCGTATGGAATTATCCCGATCCCGTTTCGTGTTGTTGCGACGATTGCGTATGGCGTTTCTTTCTCCATTTTTTTCGCCTCGGCACAGTCTGAACAAGTTCGGCTCTGTACACGGCTTAGCGAAAACGTTTTCCCTGATTGTCCGAAGAACGGCAGTCCGCAGCTACCCGACACAGGGATATGCTCTGTTCGCAAGAGTTCGCATGCATCCTTCGCCGGCTATGGACGGCGATGCGATTCAGAGAAGGATAGTCCCGAAAGTTATTCCCGGTAGATGAGCGCTACGGCCGAGACCGAGACGCCCTCTTCGCGGCCCTCGAAGCCGAGCCGCTCGGTCGTGGTGGCCTTGACTGAAACGCAGTCGACACCGATTCCCATGACGTCGGCCAGCGTCCGGCGCATCCGGTCGATGTGGGGACGCAGTTTGGGTCGCTGCATCCGGATCGTGCAGTCGACGTTGCCGATGCGGTAGCCTTTTTGGGCGAGCAGCTCCGCGACGCGGTGCAGCAGCAGTTTCGAGTCGATACCCTTGTAGTCGTCCGATGTGTCGGGGAAATGCAGCCCGATGTCGCCCAGCGCGGCGGCGCCCAGCAGTGCGTCGCAGAGGGCGTGGATCACCACGTCGCCGTCCGAGTGGGCGACGCACCCCTTGTCGTGTTCGATCCCGACGCCGCCCAGCACGAGGGGCAGCCCTTCGGCCAATGCGTGTACGTCGTATCCGTGTCCGATTCTGAAAAGCATGGGCATCAATCGTCTAAGTCGTTGAAATAATCTCGGTCGATCCGTTTGATTTCATAAGAGAACGCAGTCGTGACCCCGAGTCCGTATTCGATCATGAGCTGAGTCAGTTTCTCTCCGTCGATTTTGACCAGTTTGACTCCCTGGGGTTTGTAGGATTGCGCCTCTTTGGTGAAAGAGGAAGTGGTGATGAAAATCCCTTTCGTACTTCCCTGTCCGGCGAGTGCACCCACGAATTTTTGCAATTCGGGACGTCCGACCGTATTGTTCTTGTTCCATTTCTTGGCCTGGATATGGACGACGTCCAGACCTAACTTGTCCTCCTTGATGATACCGTCGATTCCTTCGTCTCCCGTGCGTCCGATCGCCTGTCCCGCATCCTGAATCGAACCGCCGTAGCCCATCTTGACCAGAAGCTCGACGACGAGCCGTTCGAAAAATGCGAAATCCTGCATCAGTACGACATCCAGCAGTTCGGACGACAGTTTATTGTGTATCTGTTCGTAGGCGTGGGCGATCGTCTCTTCCGGAGTGACGGGAGGCGTGCATTCCGGATCGATAGCAGGCGCGCACTCGTTTTCCCGCGTCTTGTCGTTGCGGGACGACGGGGCGTAGAAATCGACGAAATTCGGGTATCCCGTCAGGTAGGTTACGTCTATTTTCTTTTTGGATTTTAACGCCTTTATTCCCAGAGAGGTGATCGAGAGTATCCCTCTTTTTCTCTGTTCGAGCAGTCCCGCCTTCTTTAAGTAGGTTTTTGCCCAGCCGACGCGACCTGAAAAAAGTGCACGATGGCCGCTGGGAGCTAACTGTTCCCGTTCTTCCCGGGTGAGTTCGAATCGGTCGGCCAGTTGCTCTATGACGTTTTTGAAGAGATGCTCCTGTCCGTCCTGAATACATTCCAGCAGAGGCCGCATCAGTGTTTGGTAGTCCGGAATCATGGTGTTCGATTATATCAGACAAAATTAAGTAATTTCTCTTTAAAATGGATATTCTTTTGTAATTTTGTGCATATTCAAACCGAAACAGAGATGACAGATTTGACGAAACTCGCACCCTGCGAGGTGTGGACGGAATTCGAGGCGATCACGCGCGTACCGCGGCCCTCGAAGAAGGAGGAGAAGATACGCGACTACCTGGTAGGCTGGGCGAAGGAGCACGGATTGGAGTACCGGTGCGACGCGACGGGCAACGTCGTGATCCGCAAACCGGCGACGACCGGTTACGAAGGGCGTCCGACGGTGATTCTCCAGTCGCATATGGATATGGTCTGCGAGAAAAATTCGGACGTGGCGTTCGACTTCGAGCACGACGCGATCCGCACCCGCATCGACGACGGCTGGGTGCGTGCCGAGGGGACGACGCTCGGCGCCGACGACGGGATCGGCATGGCTGCCGCACTGGCGATGCTGGCCTCCGCGACCGTCGCGCATCCGGCGCTCGAAGCGCTCTTCACCGTCGACGAGGAGACCGGCCTGACGGGAGCGTTCGGGTTGGGCGAGGGGATGCTGACGGGGAAGTACCTCATCAACCTCGATTCGGAGGACGAGGGCGAACTCTTTATCGGCTGCGCCGGCGGCGTGGATACCGTGGCCAAATTCAGCCCGATGGTGACGCCGGCGCCCGACGGGTTCGAATATTTCCGTATCGACGTCAAGGGGCTGGCCGGCGGCCATTCGGGCGACGACATCGAGAAGGGGCGCGCCAACTCCAACAAGCTGATGGCGCGGCTGCTTTACGAGCTGCTGCCCTACGGGCCGGTGCTGAACCGTTTCGACGGCGGCAACCTGCGCAACGCCATTCCGCGCGAGGCGTTCGCCGTCTTCGGCGTTCCCGCCGAGATGGCCGGCGACGTGTGCGAGCGCTGCCGTGCGTTCGCCGTCGAGATCGTCGAGGAGTTCAAGTACACCGAACCCAATTTGCAGATGACCCTGAACAAGATCGGGGGGGTCGAGTGGGTGCTCGATCCCGTGACGATGCAGTCGCTCGTCGGGGCGCTCGTCGGTCTGCCTAACGGCGTGCTGGCGATGTCGCACGCCGTCGAAGGGCTGGTCGAGACCTCGTCGAATCTGGCGTCGGTGAAGTTCGGTGCCGAGGGGATCGTGGTCACTACGTCGCAGCGTTCGTCGGTGGAGAGCGCCAAGCGTTATGCCGCACAGACCGTCGAGGCGGTGCTGCGGCTCTCCGGCGCCGAAGTCGCCCATTCGGACGGTTATCCCGGCTGGTCGCCCGATCCCGATTCGTACCTGCTGCACGTCACGGAGCAGTGTTACGAGCGGCTTTTCGCCGTGAAGCCCAAAGTACGGGCCATCCATGCCGGATTGGAGTGCGGGCTGTTCTTGGAGAAATATCCGGAGTTGGACATGGTATCGTTCGGCCCGACGCTGCGCGGCGTGCATTCGCCCGACGAGCGGCTGGAAATCGCCACCGTGCAGAAGTTCTGGGATCTGCTCTGCGCCGTGGTGGGGAGTCTCTGAGCGTCGGAGACCTGAAAAAGAGAGGAGCGTCGGATAACGACGCTCCTCTCTTTTTCGGTCGGTGCGGCTCCATGCCGGCCGCTGTTCGCCGGTTCCGGACGGGCTGCCCGGCGATCTACTGTTTGCCGCCCTGCTTGTTGCCGCCGTCCATCATGTCGTCGTTGGAGATCGACTTGCGGGTTTTCCTGACCTGGACGTTCTGCTTTCCGAAGCGCCAGTAGGCGCCGATCGATAACTGGCGCGAATGGTTGCGGCTGCGGCTCTGCGAGCGATAGGTCGGGGTTTGCGCCGTGGAGCTGTACGTCTGGTATTTGGTGAAGGGGTTGTAGCAGCTGACCGAAATCTGCAACTTCTTGTCGAAGAACTTCTGCGAAAGGGTGGCATAGGAGTAGAAGTAGTCGCCCGACTTGCGGCCCAAGTTTGCGCTGCCGCTGTTGTATCCTTCGCCCAGCGAAACGGTGGCCGCTTTCCAGAGCGCGATGTTCATGTTGAGGTTCTGGTCGAAGGTGAACTCCTCGGTGGAGATCTCCTCTTGGGGCAGCCGGTAGTGGCTGTAACCGCCCCGCCCGTTCAGTGCGAAGGAGAACTTCTCCGAGGGGGAGTAGTTGACCGAAAGCCGTGCGCTGGCCGTGCGCTCGCGCACGTTGTTGCTGTACGTCGTGTGCGAGACGCCCTGATCGTCGACGCTCGTCCAGCTCGAAATGCCGTCGTTCGACAGGTGGCCCGACAGGGTGAAGGTGCCGCTCCATTTGGGGGAGAAATAGTTGTATTTGAGCGACAGCGTATGTGTCGTCGATGCTTCTAGATCGGGGTTGCCCTGCGAGGTATTGTAAGGGTCGCTGTCGTCGAGGTAGGTCGACAGCATCGAGATCGAGGGACGGCGTAGCCGTTCGGTATACGAGAGCGAGAGGTTGTGCCCGTCGCGCGGTTTGTAGGTGAAGCTGAGGTAGGGGATGAAGTTCAGCAGGCGGTTGCCATAATCGTAGATTCCCTCCCGGCTGTTGTCGGCGTCGGCATGGTTCCACGTGCGCTCCATGCGCACGCCGGCACGCGCCGATACCTTCGAGAATTTCAACCCGTAGCCGAAATAGAGCGAGAAGATCTGCTGCCGCTGCCGCAGGTCGTCGTACTTGGTCGTGTTCGTCGGATCGAACCCGACGGGATCGATCCACGGGATCTCGTTCTGGTAGCCTTTGTTGATCCGGTAGATATATTTGCTGCCGGCTTCGACGTAGTGGTGTTCCGCGAGCGGGTTGTAGTAGTCGAGCTGGAAGGTGTTCGTGAAGCTCCGGCTCGTATGGCGCTTGTAGAGTTGCGAAGAGGGGTAGTTCAGCACGCCGTCGTAGGTGACGAGATTGTAACCCTTGTCGGGGTCGATCTCGACCATGTCCGAAACAGTGAGCGTATGTTCGGGCTTGCGGAAACGCCGCTCGTAGTTGGCGCCGACCTGAAATCCCGTGTAGGGGTAGTTGTCGTAGTCGTGCGTGTCGTAGGCGACGGTCGGCGTTTCGGCGGCGTCGGACATGCGGATCCGGGTGTCGGAGCTGTTCTTCCATGCGCCTGTCCAAAGCGATCCTTCGAGGGTGACGAGGTTGAGCGTATCGGGTTGGTAGCTCAGGTTCAGCGTGACGTATTCGTTGTGGCCCTTGCCGTAGCCGGTCGATTCGGAGGTGTGGTAGCGCTGCTGTTCGGAGGCGAAATTCTCGCGCCGGCTTTCCGATGTGTAGGGGCGGTTCCTGCGGTTCATCTGAAAGAAGAACGCCTGGACCGAAGCGGCGAACTTGCCCTTCTGGACGGAGAGCGAGGCTCCGCCGTATTGCTGGCGGGTGTCGAGTCCCGTGTTGTAGTTGAGGCTGCCGTTGTAGCCGTCGAACTCCTTGCGGGCGGTGATGATGTTGATGATGCCGCCCGCGCCTTCGGCGTCGTATTTCATCGAGGGTTCGGTGATGACTTCGATCTTCTTGATCTGCGAGGCGGGCATACTGCGGATCACGTCCTTGAAATTCTTGAACATCGCCGACGACCGTCCGTTGACCAGCACCTTGAAATCGCTCTGTCCGTTGAGCTTCACGTTGCCCTCGGCGTCGATGGTCAGCTGCGGCACTTTGCGCAGGATCTCTTCGAGTGTCGACGATGCGGCCTGCGGATCGTCTTCGACCGAGTAGGTCGTTTTCTCGGCGTCGGCCGTGACGAGCGGTTTCTGGATGGTGACCGTCACCTGGTCGATGTCCACGCCCTGCCGCAAGCGGATCGTACCGGCATCGGTCGCGGCAGTGCGGAGCGTGACGGGCTGCGTTTCGGGATTGTAGCCCACCATGGTGATTTGCAGGCGGTAATCGCCCGCGGCCTCCGCCGAGAGTTCGAACCGCCCCTGCGCATCGGCGGCGACGGCGGCGACGGCCGTCGAATCGCGCAGCAGGGCCGTCGTGGCGAAGCTCACGGGGGAGTCGTTCGCTGCGTCGACGACTTGGCCGCGCAGCAGGAATTTCTGCTGTGCGGTCATGCTCAGAGGCAGGAGAGACAGCAGCAGGAGAAGCGTTCGTTTTTTCATTTGTCAGGTGTTGGAACCGACGCGTTACGGTGCGCCGGCGAAGTGTCGTGCAAGGTATTTTGCAGGTTGTTGTCCACAAATATATCGATTCTTTTCCGAAAAAGCAATACCCCCCCCCGCAGTGTGCGGATAATCGGGAAAATCGCTATATTTGTAGTATAATCAGGCTTATAAACCGTGCGAATAGTTCGTGAAATACTCTTTTCGGTTTTGTTGTTGCGCTGTTCGGGCGCGCTTGCGCAGGCGTTCGACGACGAACCCTATTACCCCTTTGCACCCTACGAGGAGGAGCGGATGCCCGAATTGGAGAGCGATTCGCTGCTTTTTTACCGTGCCGTGCAGCAGGCTGACGACCTTTGGGCAGAGGTGTCGGCATTCCGCTTTTCGGCTGTTTCGTATCGCCGGCGGGGCGAAGACTATGCCTTGTCGCCCGTTTTGCTGGAAGGTGCGGAGGTGTCGTGGCGTTATCTGACCGCGCTTCGGCGGTTGCAGGCCGAGACGCGGTATGTCACCGGTGCACGTCCGCAGGTCGGGAGGCTTTCGGTCGGTACCGGAGCGACGGCGGTGTCGCTCACCGAATACGATCCGGTGCCGGGCGGGGCGCTGGCCCTGCGTGCGGCGACCCGCAACTATCGCGCCGGTGCCGAAGGCTCGCTGGCGTTCGAACTGCCCCGCAGGTGGCACCTGGCCGTGACTGTCGACGGGCGTTTCGGGCGCGATGCGCTCGTCGACGGCGTTTATACGCGGCAGACGACGGCCGCCCTGCGCGTCGGCCGCCGCACGAGGGGCGACGGATACTGGACGGCGGTGTTCGTCGTGCCGTTTGCCGAGCGCGGTTTGCGTTCCTCTTCGGTGGAGGAGGCGTTTATGCTGCGGGGTTCCAATTACTACAATCCCGCATGGGGTCGTCAGGCGGGCGATGTGCGTAACAGCAGGGTGCGGCGCGAGGGGTTGCCGCTGGGTATCGCCGCTTATTGCGGCCGGATCGGCGGGTCGACGCTGTTGCGGGCATCCGCCGCAGTCGAGACGGGCATACGGCGCCAGAGTTCGCTGGCCTGGTACGACGCTTCGACGCCCCGTCCCGACAACTACCATTACCTGCCCAGTTACTTCACGGGCGAGGCGTTCGAGGCCGTCGACGCCGTGTGGCGCGCCGGCGACGAACGCTATACGCAGATCGACTGGGCGGAGCTCTACCGCCGTAACCGGATGCAGCCTGACGGCGAGGCGCTCTATGCCCTCGAAGATCGGGTGGAACGTCCGCTGCGGATGCAGACGGCGATTCGTATCGAGTCCGAGGTCGATCCACAGTTGACCGTCGCCTGCGCGCTCAGGGTCGATTACGATGCGCCGCGCCGGTATAAACAGTTGCGCGACCTGCTGGGTGCCGGCCGTCTGACCGACATCGATCATTTCCTGCTCGACGACGCGACCTACTCCAACCGTTTGCAGAACGACCTGCGCCACCCCGACCGGACGGTGGGCGAAGGCGACCGTTTCGGCTACGACTACCGCACCGTCCGCTGCGAGGTCGCGGCCGACGGTGTGGTGCGCTACCGTTCGGACCGGTGGACGGCGGAGTTCGGCGCAAGCGTGGGGCGCTGCGTCGTCCGGCGGCGCGGATTCTATGAGAAGGAGTTGTTTCCGGGCGCCGGCTCCTACGGCGGTTCTTCGCGGTTGCGGTTCACACCCTACGCGTTGCGGGCCAGCGCCGGCTATGCCTTTTCATCGCGCAGCTATCTCGAAATCTCGGCGTCGGCGTCGGCCGCGGTGCCCGACGTGGAGGATCTGTTTTTGCAGCCGCTCTACAACAACCGGACGGTGGACGATCCGTCCCTGTCGCGCCGCTACGGTGCCGAACTGGGTTTCGTCCGCACGGGCGGGGCCTTCGAGCTGCGGGTGACGGGCTACCTCGCGGCGACGCGGGATGGAATCCGCACTACCCGTTTTTTCGACGACCTCTCCTACGAATACTGCGATATGACGGTGCGCGGCATCGGCCGGCTCGATTACGGCGCCGAGGCGGCGGCCCGACTGCGCCTTACGTGGAATTGGAGCCTGTCGGCCGCCGTCGGTGCGGGCAGCCACACCTATGCGACGAATCCTTCGGTATGGCTCTACACCGATGCGGGCAACGAGCTCCGCGCCGACGGCGTCACGAGTTACATGAGCGGTCTTCGGCCCGGCGGCACGGCCTCGCTGGCCGCGACGGCAGGCGTGCATTATTTCGGCCGTTCGGGGTGGTATTTCTCTGCCGATGCGTCGCTGGTCGCCGGACGATGGGTCGCGCCGTCGTTCCATTACCGGACTTCGCGTGTGGCGAACCAGGCCTCCGATTCGCCCGAAACATTCGCTCTTTTCATGGAGCAGGAGCGGCTGGACGACTCCTTTACGGCCGATGTCTCGGCGGGGAGAATGTGGCGGCTGGGCGCGTCGAGACTGTCGGTCACGCTGTCGGTACGCAACCTGCTCGACGACCGTCGCACGGTCTACTCCGCCTACGAGTCCGATCGGGTGCGGCGCCTGCGCAGCGGTGCCGAGTCCTTTTACCGTCCGTTCGCTACGAGCCTGCTCTATGCCTACGGCCGCAGCGCGACGTTGACCGTGAGTTATAAATTCTAATAAAATCGTTGGAATTCGTTTTTAATTTCGCTAAATTGCTCTCGTAAAATTAAAACATATCGTTATGATCGTCGGAATTCCAAAGGAAATTAAGAACAACGAGTATCGCGTATCGCTTACGCCGGCCGGAGCCATGGAGCTCGTTCGGCGGGGGCATACGGTCTACATCCAGAGCGGAGCGGGCGTCGACAGCGGATTCGCGGACAAGGAGTATCAGGCCGTGGGGGCGAAACTGCTGCCCTCGATCGAGGAGGTCTACGCAACGGCCGAGATGATTATCAAGGTCAAGGAGCCGATCGCACCGGAGTACGGGCTGGTTCGTCCGGGACAGCTGCTTTTCACCTATTTCCATTTCGCCAGCAGCGAGGCGCTCACGCGGGCCATGATCGCGTCGGGCGCCGTGTGCTGCGCCTACGAGACGGTCGAACGCAGCGACCGTTCGCTGCCGCTGCTGATCCCCATGTCGGAGGTCGCGGGCCGCATGGCCGCGCAGGAGGGACGCTACTTCCTCGAAAAGCCGCGCGGCGGCAAGGGAATCCTGCTGGGCGGCGTGCCGGGCGTGAAGCCGGCCAAGGTCTTCGTTATCGGCGCGGGCGTGGTCGGTACGGCAGCGGCGCGCACGGCGGCCGGAACGGGTGCCGACGTCACGATCTGCGACGTCTCGCTGCGGCGGCTTACCTATCTGGCGGACGTGATGCCCCGGAATGTCAAGACGCTCATGTCGTCCGAGTACAACATCCGCGAGGAGCTCAAACACGCCGATCTGGTGGTCGGGTCGGTGCTGATTCCGGGTGCCAAGGCGCCGAAGCTGGTGACGCGCGACATGTTGAAACTGATGGAGCCGGGTACGGTCATGGTCGACGTAGCGATCGATCAGGGCGGCTGCTTCGAGACGTCGCGGCCCACGACGCACGAAGATCCGGTCTACTATGTCGACGGCATCCTGCACTACTGCGTGGCCAACATCCCCGGTGCGGTGCCCTATACGTCGACGCTCGCGCTGACCAATGCCACGCTGCCCTATGCCTTGCAACTGGCCGACAAGGGGTGGCGGCGCGCCTGCGCCGAGAACGAAGAGCTGCGGCTCGGTCTGAACATCGTCGAAGGGAAGGTCGTCTACCGCTCGGTGGCCGAAGCGTGGGGGCTTCCCTACGAGCCGCTGCAAAGTTGATCCGCACCGTGTCGGACGATCCGGCCGCCCGTAGGCGGCCGGATCCGTTTGCGGAGACCGGATGCTTTTCGGGTTCGGCGGCCGGCCCCGATCGTGCGGGCGTCGGAACATGCGCCGGCGTGCGGGGGAGCGTTTGCGTATTTGCCCGAATTTGCCTATATTCGCCTCTCTAAAAAGCGGATTATGATCAAGAATCTTGTTTTCGACTTCGGGGGGATCATCGCCGACTTCGAGTTTTCGCGGGCGCTGGCGGCGTTCGAACGCGTCGGACTGAAAAATCCGGCGGAATATCTGGACAGCTATCACCAGCGCGGGTTCTTCCGCGAACTCGAAAGCGGCCGGATCGGGGCCGACGAATTCGTCCGGCGGCTGGGCGAGTGCGCCGGTCGGGAGGTGAGTTATGCCGAGGCGCGCGAGGCGTGGCTGGGGTTCTTCCTGCTGCCGGTTTCGCTCGAACGACTGGCCTGTTTGGAGGAGTTGCGCCGCGACTACCGGCTCTATGTGCTGAGCAACACCAATCCCTTCGTGATGGACTGGGCGCGCAGCAGCGAATTTTCGCCTGCCGGAAAGCCGCTCGACGCCTATTTCGACAAGTTGTTCCTCTCCTACGAGATGAAGTGCATGAAACCCGATCGGGCGATTTTCGACCGCATGGCGGCCGAGGCCCCGCTCGTTCCTGCCGAGACGCTCTTCATCGACGACAGCGCGGCCAATGCCGCCGCCGGCGCGGCGTTGGGTTATCGGACCTTCTGCCCGCGCAGCAATTCCGACTGGCGGGAGGAGGTCCGGCGGATACTCGGAGCCGGCGTCTGAACCGCGACGGGGATTTCCGCTTCCGCTTTTCGCAGCAGAGGATCGGCAAAATGCAAACGAGTTTGCTTTTGCCCTCGCTTAATCGTACTTTGGCTGACGCCGAAGATACTCCCGCTCGGCAATGTTCAAATAAATTTGACATTGCCCTCGCTTATTCGTATCTTTGTCCCCTTAAATCGACGTAATATGGCTGGTTCGAACTTTGTAGACTACGTGAAGATTTTCGCCCGTTCGGGGCACGGCGGTGCCGGTTCGGCGCATTTCCGTCGGGAGAAGTTCGTCGCCTTCGGCGGCCCCGATGGCGGCGACGGCGGACGGGGCGGCAGCATCGTTTTGCAGGGCGACAGTCAGTATTGGACGCTCATCCACCTCAAATACCAGCGCCACCAGTTCGCCGAGGACGGCGAGGGCGGGTCGGGTGCCCGTTCGTCGGGCAAAGATGCGCGCGACATCGTCATCCCCGTGCCGCTGGGCACGGTGGCCAAGCGTGTCGTGGAGAACGAGCAGGGCGAGACGGAGTTGGTGCCCGTGGGCGAGGTGACGGCCGACGGCGAGCGGCTGGTACTGCTCAAAGGCGGCCGCGGAGGACTGGGCAACTGGCACTTCAAGAGTGCGACGAATCAGGCGCCGCGTTATGCGCAGCCGGGCGAGGAGGGCGACGAAGGGGCTTTCGTATTGGAGTTGAAGGTGCTCGCCGACGTCGGGCTGGTCGGATTCCCGAATGCCGGCAAGTCGACGCTGCTGTCGGTCGTGTCGGCAGCCAAGCCCAAGATCGCCAACTACGCCTTCACGACGCTCGAACCCAATCTAGGTATCGTCGAGTGTCGTGACGGCAAGTCGTTCGTCATGGCCGACATCCCGGGCATCATCGAGGGGGCGCACGAGGGGCGCGGACTGGGGCTGCGCTTCCTGCGCCATATCGAGCGTAATTCGGTGCTGTTGTTCATGGTGCCGGCCGATGCCGACGATATTCGCCGCGAGTACGAAATCCTGCTGGGCGAGTTGACGCAGTACAATCCGGAGTTGCTGGACAAGCAGCGGTTGCTGGCCGTGACGAAGAGCGACATGCTCGACGAGCAGTTGATCGCCGAGATGCGGACGCACCTGCCCGAAGGGATTCCGGCGCTTTTCATCTCATCGGTGACGGGATACAACATTCCGCAGTTGAAGGATCTGCTGTGGGAGGCGCTGCATAAGTAATGGGGGAGTTCGACGCCGAAATTTACGATATCGTCCGCCAGATACCGCCGGGCAGGGTCGTGACTTACGGACAGTTGGCGCGGCTCGCGCAGCGTCCCCGTTGGGCGCGGCGGGCGGGACGGGCGCTGGCGAATGCTCCCGAAGGATTGCCCTGTCACCGCGTCGTGAACAGCAGCGGAAGGCTTGCGCCCGGATGGCCGGCTCAGCGGGAGTTGTTGGAGCGCGAGGGCGTGACGTTTCGCCGCAACGGCTGTGTCGATCTTTCGAAACACCTGTGGGAGGAAATCGCACCGATTGCATGAGCCGTGCGGCAGGGAGAGGGAAAAGCTTCTTTGTAACAATCCATTCGTGTTCGGTATCTTATATTTCGGCATCGCGAACGGTGCCGGCAGCGGACGAAAATTCGGAATGTTCGTTGAAAATAAGCATAACGAATCCGCCCCTGTCGCGATCGTTGCGGCAGGGGCGGATTTTCAGTATCGGCGGCGGGATTCGGCCGGAGGTCAGACCGTCGCCTCTTTTTCAGCGGCCGCGTAGTCGCGTTTGCCGAAGATGAGCGACCCGATGCGTACCATCGTCGTTCCGTAGTCCAGCGCCAGCGGATAGTCGTCCGACATGCCCATCGAGAGCGTGTCGAACGAGGAGTCGAAATACGCTTCCAGCTCCTTTTTATATTGTTGCAGCAGTTCGAAGTCGAGCCGTACGCGGAATTCGTTGGAGGTGTAGGTGGCGATACCCATGACGCCGCGCACGCGGACGCCCTTCATGGCTGCCAGTGCACCGCTTTTGACGTATTTCAGCAGCGCGTCGTAGGTCCATCCCGACTTGGTCTCCTCGTCCGCGACGTGGATTTCGAGCAGAATGTCGATTACGCGGCCGTTGCGGATCGCCTCGTCGTTGATTACCCGGATGAGCCGTTCGCTGTCGGCCGAATGGATCAGCGCGACGAAGGGGGCGATGAGCTTTACCTTGTTGGTTTGCAGGTGCCCGATCATGTGCCATTCGATGTCCTTGGGCAACGCTTCGTATTTTGCGGCCAGCTCCTGCGGCCGGCTCTCGCCGAAGATGCGCTGTCCTGCGGCGTAAGCCTCTTCGATGAGGGCCGGGGCGTGCGTTTTGGATACGGCCACCAGCGTGACGCCTTCGGGCAGTGTCTCCCGCACGTCCGATAATTGACTTCTGATCGACATACTCTACTCTTTTTTTCGGTTAACGCTCGGGTAAAATTAGATAATTTTTTCGTATTTTTGACCGCAAACCCGATTTTGTTTATGAAGAAGCCTTTATTTTGTCTGCTGACGGTCTTGACGCCGTTCCTTTTGCTCGAAAGCACCCCTGCCGGAGCGTGTACCAACTTCATCGTCACGCGCGGCGCTTCGACCGATTCGACGACGCTGGTGAGCTATTCCGCCGATTCGCATGCGCTGTACGGCTGCCTCTATAAGTTCAACGCACCGAAGGGCGGGTTCCGTCCGGGCGAAATGCTCGCTGTCTACGAGTGGGACACGGGGCGTTATCTGGGCGACATCCCGCAGGTGGAACATCCCTATTCCACGGTGGGGAACATGAACGAACATTCGCTCATCATCACTGAAACGACCTACGGCGGCCGCGGCGAACTGGCCGATTCGACGGGACGCATGGACTATGGTTCGATGATCTACATCACGCTGCAACGCGCCCGCACGGCGCGCGAGGCGATCCGCGTGATGGCCGATCTGGCCGATACCTACGGCTATGCGTCGGAAGGCGAGTCGTTTTCGATCGCCGATGCGGACGAGGCGTGGATCATGGAGGTGATCGGCAAGGGTTTCGAACCGGACGGCAAGGGCGGCAACGCCCGCAAGGGAATCGTGTGGGTGGCGCGCCGCATTCCCGACGGTTATGTGTCGGGCCATGCCAATCAGGCGCGCATCACGACCTTCCCGCTCGACGATCCCGACAACTGCCTCTATTCGCCCGACGTGATCTCGTTCGCCCGCGAGATGGGGTACTACGAGGGACCGGATGCAGAGTTCAGTTTCTGCGACGCTTATGCGCCGGCCGATTTCTCGGCGCTGCGTGCCTGCGAAGCCCGCGTGTGGAGTTTTTTCCGCCGCGTGGCCGACGGAATGGACGCCTATACCGACTACGCGATGGGGCACAATCCCGCCAACCGGATGCCGCTGTGGGTGAAACCTTCGAAAAAGGTCTCGCCCAAGGAGGTGTTCGATGCCATGCGCGACCACTACGAGGGGACGCCGATGGACATGACCAGGGATCTGGGTGCCGGCGGCTGCGGGCTGCCGTATCGCTGGCGGCCGATGTCGTTCGAAGTCGACGGTACGGAGTACGTCAACGAACGTGCCACGGCCACGCAGCAGACCGGTTTCTGGCTGGTGGCGCAGGCGAACCGTGCGGCGGGCGACGATCTGGGGATTCTGTGGTTCGGCGTCGACGATGCCGCCACGTCGTGTCTTACGCCGATCTATTGCTCGATCGATCGCGTGCCCGAATGTTTGAGCGAAAACAACGGGTCGATGTTGAAGTATTCCCCCACGTCGATGTTCTGGCTCTTCAATCGCGTCACGAATTTCGCCTACCTGCGCTACGACCGCATGTCGAAGGATTTGCAGGCGGTAGCCGATCGGTGGGAGAATCGGGTGCTCGGCGAGGTGCGCGAGGTTACGGCCGAGGCGCGGAAGCTCGAAGGGGAGGCGCGCGTGAAGTACGTGACCGACTATTCGGTGATGATGGCCCAGACCTTGTTCGATCTGTGGAAGCAGATGGACGAATATTTGCTGGTGAAGTACATCGACGGCAATGTGAAGGGCGAGACCGAACCTGGCAAATTCAAGGATAACGGCAACGGCCGCGATATCCCGGGCGAAATACTCTTCCCGGGTTACGACGAGAAGTGGCAGCGCGCCGTGGCGGCCGACAACGGCGAGACGTTGAAAGTAATTAAAAATTAAGGGGTGACGGGTTGTGTAAAGGACAATCCGTCCCGTTGAAAATACATACGTTATGAACCATTACGATATTCTGGTGATCGGCGGCGGCCCGGGCGGTATGGGTGCTGCGCTCCGAGCCGCGGAACTGGGGCGCAAGACGGCGCTCGTCGAACGCGCCGAGCTGGGAGGCGTCTGCCTCAACTGGGGGTGTATCCCCACCAAGGCACTGCTCAAAAGCGCGCAGGTCTACCACTATTGCCGCACGGCCGATGCTTTCGGCGTGACGCTCGGCGGCGAGGCGAAGCCCGATATGGCGCGTATCGTCGCCCGTTCGCGCGGCGTCTCGGAGACGATGCGCAAGGGCGTCGGGTTCCTGCTGGAGAAGAACAAGGTCGATGTGTTGCGCGGCGAGGCCCGTCTTGCGGGCGAAGGCCGTGTGATCGTGGCCGACGAAACGGTTTCGGCCGACCATATCATTCTGGCGACGGGGGCGCGGCCGCGCGAAATGCCCTTCATGCCGATCGACCACGAGCATGTCCTCTCGTCGCGCGACGCGTTGGTGCTCGACGAATTGCCCGAATCGATGGTCGTCGTCGGATCGGGTGCCATCGGCTGCGAGTTCGCATCGTTCTACGCTGCGCTCGGCGTGCGGGTGACCGTGGTCGAGTACCTGCCGCAGTTGATGCCGCTCGAAGACGAGGAGGTGGCGCGGACGATGGAGCGGGCTTTCCGCAAACAGCGTATCGCGGTGATGACCTCCACGACGGTCAAGTCCGTGACGGTCGACGGCGAGGGCCGGTGCCGCGTGCGCATCGAAGGCAAGAAGGGCGAGGAGGAGCTTACGGCCGACAAGGTGCTTTCGGCCGTCGGCATCAAATCCAACATCGAAGGACTCGGGCTGGAGGAGCTGGGCGTGCGTGTCGAACGCGACAAGATCGCGGTGGACGAACATTATCGCACCAATGTCGAGGGGGTCTATGCCGTGGGCGACATCGTGCCCGGACCGGCATTGGCCCACGTCGCGTCGGCCGAAGCGCTGCACTGCGTGGAACATATCTGCGGCGTCGAATCGGATCCGGTGGATTACTCGGTCATCCCGTCGTGCGTCTTCACTTCGCCCGAGGTGGCGTCGGTCGGCCTGACCGAGCGCGAGGCGCTGGCCCGGGAGATTCCCTATACGGTGGGGCGCTATTCGTTCATGGCCTCGGGCAAGGCTGCGGCCGCCGGCGAACGCGACGGCTTCGTGAAACTGCTTTTCGACGTCGACCGCAAGCTGATCGGGGCGCATCTGGTAGGAGCCAGCGTGACCGAGATGCTCGCCGAGCCTGCGCTGGCCTGCCGTCTGGGGGCCACGGCGCGGCAGATCGCCCGTACGATCCATGCCCACCCGACGATGAACGAAGGGGTGATGGAAGCCGCGGCGGCGGTGCCGGAGCGCTGATCGGCGCGGCGGGAGAAAAAGGCGGGGTGCGATCTTGACGGTTGCACCCCGATTTATTGTCGGTCGAAGAGGATTTCGTGGTTGGTGATGCGAAGGCGGTAGCGGCCGTTGAAATACTCGACGATGCCGCAGAGCGTTCCTTCGCCTGCGGGCAGCGGTTTGCGGGCATAGTCGCAGCGGCGGTCGGTGCGGACGACGAATTGCCGGCCGGCCGTATCGAGAAGCGTGCGGTCGGTCGTGACGGGGTCGCCGGTTTCGGGGTCGAAGTCGCACCATGTCGTCGCCTCCTCGGCCAAACGCACCCGGTCGAAGCGCACGTAGCGGCTGATGTGGCGGGGTGCGACCTCCTCGAAACCGAGCGTCAGCGGTTGCCGGCGCGTAGCGGCCGGTGTCACGGCGAGGTAGCGCGCCACGTCGGCCGCGGGGATACGGTCGACGCAATAGTCGCCCGTGGGGAACGTTCCCAGCAGCAGCGTGCCGCCCTCGCTGCCGAGCGCCAATCCCTGACAGTTGATCGTGACGAAGTCGAACAGACGGCAGGTGCGGTAGAGCCGTTCGTCGTCGATCGAGAGGACGATGCCGCCCGTGTCGTCCTCCACGACGATCTCCTTGTAGAATTCGCCCGCGGTGTCGTTGGCCACGATGTGTCCCTGAATCGATATTTCCTGCGTGATGCGGGTCGTGCGGTCGTGGTAGAGCGATTTGAGGACGCTGATGCTCTGGACACCGATCGGCGGAACGTCACCCTCCTGCGCATCCTTTTCGTACGACAGCCGGTCGTCGTCGCGGCATCCTGCGATGCCGGCGGCAAGGAGTGCCAGTGCGCAGAGGCTAATGCGTGCAGTCGTTCTCATCGCGCATTTGGAGGATGAATTGTTTGCCGTAACTGCCGGCCGTGCCGTATTCGAGCACACCCGTCAGCGAGCACTCTCCCGCCGGAATCTCCCGATCGGCGAAACGGGCGTAAGCACTCGTATAGACGGCGATCGTCCGCCCCGCGGCGTCTTCGAAAAGCCGGTAGCCCTCCCACGTTTGCGGGACGGCCTGTTCCGCGTCGGGGCGGAACCGCAGGGCGTCGATGCGAACCAGACGGCCGCACGACGCCGTGCCGAGTCGTGCGATTTCGCACGGTGTAGCGACGGGTTCCTGCCGTTCGCCCGTAGGATGCAGCAGCCGTTCGAGCAGCACGCGCGAGGAGATGTAGCCGGTCGGGTAGGGGCTGTACGCATCGGGCGGCAGTCCGATCTGCAATACGCCGTTCCGCTCGCCGAGCGCACAGCCCCGCAGCGAAACGGTCAGGCGGCAGCCCGGCGGACAGATCGTGTAGAGATTGTATTCGGCGATACGCAGTTCGGCTCCGCCCGTGCCGTCGTCGAGCACCAGCGTGCGGTAGAAGTTACCCGCTTCGTCGCTCGACACGACCGTGCCGCCGACGGTCAATTCCTCGCGGACGACGACGGTTTCCGCATGGAGAAATGCGTGCAGCGAGGCGATCGTGATGTTCGCCGCCGGAGCGTCGGCCGGCGTATCGGGCACGTCGAAACGGTCGCGGCATCCGCACGACAAGCCGCACAGAGCGAGCAACGCGATGACGACCGGCCGTTTCATTCCCTCATCGTTCGATCCACGAATCTTTCAATCCCAGGAAATAGAGGATGCCGTCGAGGCCGATCGTGGAGATCGATTGGCCGGCGGTGGCCTTCACCTTCGGTTTGGCGTGGAAGGCGATGCCGAGTCCCGCGAGCGAGAGCATCGGCAGGTCGTTGGCGCCGTCGCCCACGGCGATCGACTGGGCGATGTTGATGTTCTCGAACTGGCACAGAAGCCGCAGCAGTTCGGCCTTGCGGCGGCCGTCGACGATCTCGCCCGCGTAGCGTCCCGTGAGACGGCCGTCGACGATCTCCAATTCGTTGGCATAGACGTAGTCGAAGCCGAACCGCTGCCGCAGGTAGTTGCCGAAATAGGTGAAGCCGCCCGAAAGGATCGCCGTCTTGTAGCCCACGCGTTTGAGAATGGTCATCATGCGTTCGAGTCCTTCGGTAATGGGCAGCTGTTGCGCGATCTCCTCCATGACCGAGACGTCGAGCCCTTTGAGCAGCGCCACGCGCTCGGTGAAACTCTCGCGGAAGTCGATCTCGCCCCGCATCGCGCGTTCGGTGATGGCGCGCACTTGCGCGCCGACGCCCGCCCGTTCGGCCAGTTCGTCGATCACTTCGGTTTCGATGAGCGTCGAATCCATGTCGAAACAGATCAGCCTCCGGCTGCGGCGGAAGATGTCGTCGCGCTGGAACGAGATGTCCACCCCGTTGTTCGAGAAGGACATGAACTGCTCCTGAATGGCCGTCGTGGCCTCTTCGGTGAGCGATCCGCGCACTGAGAATTCGATGCATGACTTGGGCGCCCGTTCGTCTTCGTGCAGCGGAACGCGGCCCGTCATGCGCTTGATCGCGTCGATGTTGAGCCCCTGCCGCGAGATCACGCCCGCCACGTCGGCGATGTGGCGCGCCGTGAGCTGACGCCCCAGCAGCGTGATGATGTAGCGGTTCTTGCCCTGCATACCCACCCATGCCGTGTAGCGCTCCTCGCTGATGGGCGTGAAGCGGATGTTGATGCCCAGCTCCGAAGATTTGAAGAGCAGCTCCTTCATGATGGCACCCGATTTGTCGGAGGTCGTCTTGATCAGGATTCCCAGCGTAAGCGACTGATGGATATTGGCCTGGCCGATGTCGAGAATGAAGGCGTCGTAGCGCGCCAGGATGTCCGTGAGCGACGACGTGAGGCCGGGCTGGTCCTTTCCGGCTATGTTGATCTGGATGATTTCTACCTGAGATTCCATGATAGGATGTTAAATGTGCAGACAAAATTAGTGGTTTTTTCGGATATAAATAGTACTTTTGTAACTTAAACGATAAGAATTTGCTTATGCTGGGATTTTTTCTGGAAGCGGAGACGCTGATTCTGCCCGACAGCGTGCAGAAGGCGCAGTGGAAACAGATCGTCGAACGGTTCACTTCGCTCGACGCCGAGACTTTCCTGCGTGACTTTACGGGACAGGTGATCTGGGTGGCGTTGAAGATCGCCGTGGCCTTCGCGATCTATGCCGCCGGGCGGTGGATCATCAACCGGCTGGTGCGCCTGATGGACGCGTCGTTCGACCGCAGGCAGGTGGACAAGTCGCTGCGCTCGTTCCTGCGCAGCCTGGTCAAAGGTGCGGCCTATACCATTCTGCTGCTGATTATCGTTCAGCTGTTGGGCTTCAATACCACGTCGCTCGTCGCGCTGCTCGCGGCGTCGGGTTTCGGTATCGGTATGGCGTTGAGCGGAACATTGCAGAACTTCGCCGGAGGCATAATGGTCATGTTCATGCATCCCTACCGCATCGGCGACTACATCGAGGCGCAGGGGCAGGCAGGTACGGTCAAGGAGATACGTCTCTTCTCGACGGTGGTCACCACGACCGACAACAAACGGATCTACATTCCCAACTCTTCGATTTCGAACGCCATCGTCAACAACTATTCGTCGGAGACGATGCGCCGTGTCGAATGGAAAGTCTCGCTCGCCTACGGCGACGACGTGGCGGTGGCCAAACGCACGATGCTCGCCATGCTGGAGTCCGACAAACGGGTGCTCCATACGCCGGATGCGCCGGCCGATCCGTTCGTGGCCCTGTCGGAACTGGCCGACAGCGCGATCGTCGTGGTGGCGCGGACGTGGACGCTCAACGGCGATTACTGGGATCTCTTTTTCGATATGAACGAGCGGTTCTACAACGAATTGCCGCAGCAGGGGTTGCATTTCCCCTTCCCGCAGCTGGATGTGCATCTCGACAAATAAATACGGAAAACGAACGATGAAGAAGCTGATTGTATGGGCGGTGTTGTCCGCTGCGGTTGCGGTGCTGCCGTCGTGTGGAGACGATGAGGGCGAGGGATGTTCGACGCCCGTGATTTCGGAGGTGAACTACTCGCCGAAAAATCCGTCGAAGAGCGAAGAGGTGACCGTGACGGCCAGGATACGCAACGAACATTGTCCGTTCCAGGCCTGTGTGACCTACCAGGTGGATTCGATTACGGGTACGTGGGGTAATACGACGGAGAGCTATCGCTCGACCGATCCCGTCTATTCGACCGTGGCGGGCGAGACCTACGACTTCATGGCCAAGATTCCCGCCACGAAGCTGACCGGTCGCAAGGTGCGTTTCATGATCGAAGTGACGACGCAGCATCGCCTCTATGTCTCTTCTGATTTCGAGGAGTATGTCGTGCCCGGTCCGATCGAACCCGATCCCGACCAGCCGGGCAATTCCGGCGAGAGCGACGGTTCGGAAAAATAGCGGGGTGTAGACGCTCGTGCGCCGTTCGCGGCGGAAGGTTAATGAGAATTTATTATTTTGTACGAACTTAATTCTTGAAGGTTTATGGAATTGAAGGAGATTTTGGCAATATCGGGACAGCCCGGGTTGTATAAGTATGTGGCGCAGTCGACGAACGGCGTGATCGTCGAATCGCTGCTCGACGGGAAGCGGATGAATGCTTCGGCGTCGTCGAAGGTGAGTGCCCTGACGGAGATCTCGATCTTCACCGAGGGCGACGACCTGCCGTTGGCCGACGTGTTCACCAATATTTATAACCACACGGGCGGCAAGGAGGCGATCAGCCACAAGGAGGCTCCCGAGAAGTTGAAGGCCGCTTTCGCGGAGGTATTGCCCGACTACGACCGCGACCGCGTGCATGTGTCGGACATGAAGAAGGTCTTCATGTGGTACAACATCCTGCTCGGCGCGGGATTCACCGAATTCAAACTGCCCGAGACGGAGGAGGAATAAGCCCTCCCCGTTCGCAGTCCGTACCTGCCGTCCGCCGCGATGCGGGCGGCTTTTTGTTATCAAAATGTAAAATTCGGGGACGGCCGTTTTGCCGATTCGTTTTTTGTATTATTTTTGTCTCCGGTTGCGATGCGCCGATGCCCGATTCCCCTGTTTTATCGGGGCGGGAGGGGGGCGGAGCCGCGATACCGGAACGTCTGTCGGAAACGACGCTTCCCGCAAGCGGGGAATCCTTCCGAGCGCGGGAAGCGATGATTGAAAATAAATGACGATGAAAGAGAAGAAGAAAGTTGCACTGGTGGCCCACGACAACATGAAACGCGATCTGGCGGAGTGGGTCGACTGGAATTGGGAGATTCTGCTCCGGCACCACTTGGTTTGTACCGGAACAACGGGTAAGATGGTGACGCGGACGCTGACGGAGCGGGGCGGTGCCGAGGAGATCTCGCATTTCGACATCACGCTGCTCAAATCCGGCCCGCTGGGCGGCGACCAGCAGCTCGGTTCGATGATCGCCGATGGGGAGATCAGCGCTCTGATCTTCTTTTGGGACCCGATGTCGGCGCAGCCCCACGACGTGGACGTGAAGGCGCTGCTGCGCATTGCGACGCTCTACAACGTCCCGACGGCGATCAACCGCTCGTCGGCCGATTTCCTGATCTCGTCGCCGCTCTTCGAGCACGACGACTACCGGCCCGTGGTGAAGGACTACACCTCCTACATCGAGCGGGTGTTGAAGTAGCGGTGCATGGAACGCCGATGCAAAAGGGGGTCGACAGACCCTCTTTTTCGTTTGCAGCGAGGGGGCGACCACCGAGTTCGTTTTCCGAAGCGCTTCGCTCGACAGCGCGGGTGCTGTCGGCAGTCCGCCGCCGTTCCATGCGCGGATCGCATCCGCTTGTGCCTGTCGCGCTACCGGAGGCGAACTGCCTGCAATTCGGAGAAGGGGTACTTGCGTATAACCGTATTTTTTCACTATCTTTGACTGTGTCTTAGATACTCCGCCTCGGCAATGTTCAAATAAATTTGACATTGCCCTCGCTTATTCGTATCTTTATCCGATCTAAGAACCTGAACATGAAGAAAACGTTACTTTGCTGGCTGGCGGCCCTCGGTGCCGCGGCCGTGATTCCGGCCTGCGGCGGCGCTGCGGGCGATAAAAGTTTGTCGGGGCTCGACCGCGAACGGTTCCGCTCCGAGGTGAACGGCCGGCCGACCGACCTCTACACGCTGACCAACGCCGCGGGAATGGAGGTTTGCATCACCAATTTCGGCGGCCGGATCGTATCGGTCATGGTGCCCGACCGCACGGGAACGCTGCGCGACGTGGTGCTCGGATTCGACAATATCGCCGATTACGTGCGGATTCCGTCGGATTTCGGTGCGTCGATCGGGCGGTATGCCAACCGCATCGGTCACGGGCGGTTCGTCCTCGACGGCGATACGGTGCGCCTGCCCGTGAATAACTACGGGCACTGCCTGCACGGCGGTCCCGACGGGTGGCAGTATCGCGTTTACGAGGCACACCAGCCCGACCCGCAGTCGCTCGCCCTGACATTGCATTCGCCCGACGGCGATGCGGGATTCCCCGGCGCCGTGACTGCGAAGGTAGTCTACCGCCTGACGGAGGACAACGCCATCGATATCGCCTATGAGGCGACCGCCGACCGGCCGACGGTCGTCAACCTGACGAACCACTCCTATTTCAACCTGTCGGGCGATCCTACGCATCCGATTCTCGACAACCTGCTGACGATCGCCGCCGACGGCTATACGCCTGTCGATTCGACCTTCCTGACGCTCGGACGGATCGATTCGGTCGGAGGTACGCCCTTCGATTTCCGGAGGCCGAAGGCCATCGGCGCCGAAATCGACTCCGACGACGAGCAGTTGCGCAACGGCCACGGTTACGACCACAACTGGGTGCTGGCCACGGCGGGCGATCTGTCGCGTCCGGCCGCACGGCTCGTCTCGCCCGTGTCGGGTATCGCATTGGAGGTCTTCACCGACGAACCGGGCATCCAGGTCTATGTCGGCAACTTCCTCGACGGGACTGTCCGCGGGAAACACGGCATTCCCTATGCACACCGTACGGCCGTCTGCCTCGAAACGCAGCACTATCCCGATTCACCCAACAAACCGCAGTGGCCGTCGGTGGTGCTGCGTCCGGGAGAGACCTACCACAGTCGTTGTATCTATCGTTTCTCGGTCGACAAGTAGGGACGTTCCGATGAACCGCCTGACCGACATCCGTCTGCACGCGCAGCAACTCGTCGCGCCGCAGTTCGACGATCCGGCCGAGCTGATCCGCTGGATGGGCATGGTGCAGGCGCAGGAGTACAGTTCGGCCAAATGGGCCGTCGCGTTGCGGCTGCGCACGCCCGCAGCGGCGCCCGTGGAGGAGGCGTTGCGCGAAGGTCGCATCCTGCGTATGCACATCATGCGGCCGACGTGGCATTTCATCGCGGCGGAGGACGTGCGGTGGATGCTGCACCTGTCGGCACGGCGGATCCGCGCCGCCAATGCGTCGTTCGCCAAAGGCAACGGCTGCGGGTTGGACGAGGGGGACTACCTGCGTTGCAGCCGGTTGCTGGAACGGATACTCGGAGGGGGCAACCACCTCACGCGGCAGCAGATCGCAGGGGAGCTGGAACGAGCCGGAATGGCCGTCGACGCACCGCGGTTGAATCGTCTGATGATGCACGCCGAAACGGACGGCGTGGTTTGCAGCGGTGCCGACAGGGCGGGAAAACCTACCTATGCGCTGTTGGCGGAACGGGTGCCGCAGGCGGTCGATCTGCCGGAAGAGGAGGCGTTGGCCCTGCTGGCGCTCCGTTATTTCCGCAGCCATTCTCCGGTGACGTTCGACGATTTCGTCTGGTGGTCGGGGTTGCCCGTCGGGCAGGCCCGCCGCGGTGTCGGGGCGCTGGACGGGGAGTTGCTGCGCGAATCGTTCGGCGGGCGGGAGTATCTGCTGTACGAGAGTTGGGCGACCTGCCGAAAGGCGCCGGCGCACGCGCACCTGTTGCCGGCGTTCGACGAGTACCTGATCGCCTACAAGGATCGTTCGGACGTGCTGGCACCGGAGCATCGTGCGCGGGCATTCAACGACTTCGGTGTTTTCCGGCCGGTGCTGCTGCACGGCGGCCGGATCGTGGGGCAGTGGGGCCGCAAGGGAACGCAGGTCGGCGTGGAGCCGTTCGCCGGTGAAAAACAACCCTCCGCGCGACTCCTGCGGTCGGCGGAGGGGCGTTGGAAACTGTTCCGCGAGGGACAGGCGTTTTCGTAAGGGCGTTACAGTTCGTGCGACAGCGGCGCAGGCACGACCTGCGAGGTGTCGAAGTCGCCCCAGCGCTCGGCGATCGAGTCGAGCGTGGCCATCAGCGCGGGAATGTCGGTCAGCGTGACGAGTTGCAGACGGGTCTGTTTGAAATCGGGCAGCCCCTTGAAGTAGTTCGAGAGGTGGCGGCGCATTTCCAGTATGCCGACGTATTCTCCTTTGATTTCCACCGATTTGCGCAGATGACGCTTGGCGATTTCTACCCGTTCGACGACCGTAGGCTGGGGGAGTACCTCGCCGGTAGTCAGGTAGTGCCTGACTTCGCGGAAGATCCACGGCCGGCCGTAGGTGGCGCGGCCGATCATCACGCCGTCGACTCCGTAGCGGTCGAACATCGCGGCGGCTCGGGGGCCCGAATCCACGTCGCCGTTGCCGATGATCGGGATACGGATCGCGGGATTGTTCTTCACGCGACCGATGAGCGTCCAGTCGGCTTCGCCCCGGTAGATCTGGGCGCGGGTGCGGCCGTGGATCGTGAGCGCTGCGATCCCCACGTCCTGCAACCGCAGGGCGATCTCTTCGATATTCTTGTTTTCGTCGTCCCAGCCCAGACGGGTCTTGACCGTCACGGGGGTGTGGTCGACCGCCTGGACGATGCGGCGCGTCATTTCGACCATGAGCGGCACGTCGCGCATCATGCCCGAACCGGCGCCGCGGCCGGCGATCTTCTTCATCGGGCATCCGAAGTTGATGTCGATGATGTCGGGGCCGGCGGCCTCGGCCATGCGCGCTGCTTCGACCATCGGTTCGATCAGGTGGCCGTAGATCTGGATGCCGACGGGGCGTTCGGCCTCCGTTATTTCGAGTTTTTTGAGCGACTTGGCCGCGTCGCGGATCAGGCCGTCCGACGAGATGAATTCGGTGTAGACCACATCGGCGCCGAACTCCTTGCACATCGAGCGGAACGATGGATCGGTGACATCCTCCATCGGCGCCAGAAACAGCGGCTTGTCGCCCAGTTCCAGATCAGCTATTTTCATCGGCGGGTATTGTATCGGGTGTGACGAGTATTTTGTCGATGCGTGCGCCGTCCATGTCGACGATTTCCAGCGTGAAGCGGTTCCAGTGCAGCTTCTCTCCCGTTTGGGGAATGTGGTCCAGTTCGTCGAGGATCAGCCCGCTGATCGTTTTGTAAGCGGTGTGCGGAATGACCTCCTCCATGTTGAAGTAGGCCAGAAAATCGTAGAAGGAGCACTGCCCGTCCACCAGGCAGCTCCCGTCTTCGCGCCGCACGATGTCGGGTTCGTCGAGGTCTTCGGGAATTTCGCCGACGAGGGCTTCGAAGATGTCTTTGAGGGTGACGATGCCGCGCGTGACACCGAACTCGTCGCAGACGATGCCGTAGCCCAGCTGTTCGCTGCGCAGCTGGTCCATGGCGTTATAGACTTCGCAGCTTTCATGGAAGAACTTGACCGGCCGGAGCGTTTTGCAGAGGTTGAAGTCGGGTTCTGCGAGGTGCTGGAAGAGGTCTTTGAGGTAGACCACGCCGACGAGTTTGTCGAGCTCCCCGTCGGCGACGGGGTAAAGACTGTGCGGGTTGCGGTTGACCCGTTCGCGAATCTGGTCGGTCGTCATGGCGATGTCGATCCAGACGATTTCACTGCGGGGCGTCATCACCGAGTCGACCGCGCGGTCGCCGAGCGAAAAGACGCGTCCGACGATCTGCTGTTCGACCACGCGCACTTCGCCGTCGTCGACGCTCTCCTGGATGATCGAACGGATCTCCTCCTCGGTCACCTTGTTGTCCGACTCTTTGAGGCCCAGCAGTCGAGTGATCGCCGCGGTGCTGCGCGAAAGCAGCCATACGAACGGCGAGGCCGCCACCGAGAGTGCACGCATCGGCCGCGCGACGGCGCAGGCGATCTTCTCGGCCGTGTTCATGCCGATACGCTTGGGAACGAGTTCGCCGAAGATGAGCGTCAGGTAGGTGACGATGACGACGATCGTCACTTGGGCCGCGATCGTCGCCGTGCGCAGGGGAATACCCAGCAGAGCGAGTTCGCGGCCGAATTTCGCAGCCAGCGCATCGCCGGAGTAGATACCCGTGAGGATGCCGATGAGCGTGATGCCGATCTGAATGGTCGAGAGGAACTTGTCGGGGTCCTCGATGATCCGGAGCGCGCGCCGCGCGCCGGCGTTTCCCTGCCGGGCACGCAGTTCGAGGTTGGAACGGCGGGCCGAGATCAGTGCGATTTCCGACATGGCGAAGATGCCGTTGAGCAGGATCAGCAGGATGATGATGACGATTTCCATATTGAATGTATGCGGTATGTTCCGTACGTCGGCCGTTGTCCGGATGCGCGGGCGGGTTCATGCGCCTGCGCCGGTGCGTCGGCCGTCCGGTGCGGAAGCGTATCATTTTGCAAAGATACGAAAAGTCGAGCGCAGAAGCAAACGCATGTTCGATTCTGCCGAGACGGAGTATCTAAGGCGCAGCCAAAGTACGAAAAGTCGAGCGCAGAAGCAAGCGTCAGCTTGATTCTGCCGAGACGGAGTATCTAAGGCGTCGGCCGGAGATGAATATTTCGGATGGCGGGAAATGCTGCGGGGAGAATTGTACGGAATCTGTTGCCGGCGATTGATTATTCACCGAAAAAAGCTAAATTTGCAGGGCTAAATCAACAAATCATCAGAGGAAAATGAATATCGATCACTTTATTTCGGAGGCGGTGAGCCGCTCGGTCGAGGCGCTCTACGGGCCGCTGGGGGAGGAGCAGTTGCAGATTCAGAAGACACGCAAGGAGTTCGACGGCGATTATACGCTGGTCGTTTTCCCGCTGCTGCGACGAAGCCGCAAGTCGCCCGAAGCGACGGCCGCCGAGATAGGGGAGCACCTTACGGCGCATATGCCGGAGGTGAAGTCGTTCAACGTCATCAAGGGATTCCTGAACCTCGCTCTTTCGGACGGCTTCTGGGCCGACCGTTTCGCCGAAATCGCAGCCGACGGAGCGTTCGGGCAGGCTCCGGCGACGGGCCGCAACGTGATGATCGAGTATTCGTCGCCCAATACCAACAAGCCGCTCCATCTGGGGCATATCCGCAACAACCTGCTGGGCTATTCGGTCGCGCAGATATTGCGTGCCGTCGGCCATAACGTCATCAAGGTCAACCTGGTCAACGACCGCGGCATCCACATCTGCAAGTCGATGCTGGCGTGGAAGCGCTACGGCGGAGGCGAAACGCCCGCTTCGTCGGGAATGAAGGGCGACCATCTGGTCGGTAAATACTACGTCGAGTTCGACAAGCACTACAAGGCCCAGGTCAAGGAGCTGACGGCCTCGGGCATGTCGGAGGAGGAGGCGAAGAAGCGGGCGCCGCTGATGCTCGAAGCGCAGGAGATGCTGCGCCGCTGGGAGGCCAGGGATCCCGAGGTCTACGGACTGTGGGAGATGATGAACGGCTGGGTGTACGGCGGTTTCGACGTTACCTACAAGGCGCTGGGCGTCGATTTCGACAAGGTCTACTACGAGTCGCAGACCTACTTGCTGGGCAAGGACATCGTGCAGAAGGGGCTGGACATGGGGATTTTCTACCGCCGCGAGGACGGTTCGGTCTGGATCGATCTTACGGCCGACGGCCTGGATCAGAAATTGTTGCTGCGCGGCGACGGAACGTCGGTCTACATGACGCAGGATCTGGGGACGGCCTACCGCCGTTTCGAGGAGAACGATCTCGACGACATGATCTACGTGGTGGGCAACGAACAGAACTACCATTTCCAGGTATTGAAACTGGTGCTCAAAAAGCTGGGCTACGATTGGAGCGACCATATCACCCACCTCTCCTACGGGATGGTGGAGTTGCCCAACGGCAAGATGAAGTCGCGCGAGGGGACGGTCGTCGACGCCGACGACCTGATCGACGACATGGTGCGCACGGCACGCGAAATGTCGGACGAACTGGGCAAGTTGGACGACTGCACGGAGGACGAGGCGGCTGCGATTTCGCGGATGGTCGGTCTGGGTGCACTCAAATATTTCATTCTCAAAGTCGATCCTAAAAAGACGATGCTCTTCGATCCGCGCGAATCGATCGATTTCAACGGCAATACCGGTCCCTTCATCCAGTATACGCACGCCCGCATCCGTTCGGTGCTGCGCAAGGCGCAGGAGGCGGGGATCGCCTGCGGCGAAGCGTCGGCCGCGGCCTATCTGCCCGAAGAGGTGGCGCTCGTCAAGCAGTTGGCGGACTATCCCAACGTGGTGAAGGCCGCTGCCGAGAATTTCGCTCCTTCGATCGTCGCGGCATACGCCTATGAGTTGGCCAAACAATACAACGCCTACTACCACGATCACTCGATCCTGCGCGAGGAAGACGCTGCGGTGCGTGCCATGCGGCTGCGTTTGTCGGAGCAGGTGGCGCGCGTGATCCGGCTGGCGATGCGCCTGCTGGGGATCGACGTTCCCGAACGGATGTAGCCTGCGGCGGACAGCCTGCTTGTGCAGCCGGCAAAGAATGTATCGACGGCCCTCGACTCTGCTCAGGGGCCGTTTTTCGTCGTTTCGGCGCGATTGTTGAATGGATTGGTGCGAAATCATACTATCCACTCATAAATCGTTAATGACGTGAAAAGGATCTTTACCACTTTCGTATGTGCCTTTGCGGTATGCGCTGCGGCCGATGCCCAGCAGCGAAGCGGGGCTCCGGCATCGTGTCCGCAGGCCGATACCGTTTTGCTGTCGGCCGATATCGACGGTACCTATCTGGTGCGCAAGTATCTGGTGAAACAGCACGCCGACCGCAACTCCGACTATGCGGTGCGTTATCAGGTCGATGTGGCGCAGCTCTCGTCGACGCTGGCCGGAAATGCGCGGCAGCTGGACGATTTGCAGGCTTTTATCGACAAGGTTTCGCAGGATAAGTCGTTGCGGGTGACGGGCGTGACGATCACCGGCTATGCTTCGCCCGACGGGCCCTATGCTCCCAACGAGCGATTGGCGCACAAACGCGCGACCGATTTCCGGAACTACGTCGATTCCCGCTACCGCCTTTCGGCCAGCTATCCGGTCACCGTATCGGCCGTAGTCGACGAGTGGCGGGCGGCGGTTCCGGCCGTGGAGGCTTCGTCGATACCTTCCAAGCAGGAGGTGCTGCAAATCCTGAACGGCAGCGACAAGGCGACGGTCAAGGAGATGCGACTCAAACGGCTCCCTGCGGCGTGGAATTACATGCGCCGGCATATCCTGCCGCCGATGCGCCATGTCGAGATGGCCTTCACCTACGACAAGAGCAGCGTCGTCACCGAGCGCACGCCCATTCCGCTGCCCGAAGTGGAGCCGGTCATCCATGCGACCTACATCCTTGTCGACGATCAGCCCGACGGTCTGATTATCGATATGGACGAGTTCGATTGCACCTGCACGATGTAGTCCGTCCGTTTCAGGCGGGCGTTTTCCGCCCTTGCTCGTCGACGCCGAGCCTCCGATCGGACGGAGTCGCCGGATCGCCTGCGGGCGGATCCGGCGGTTTCGTGCGGAAAAATCATCGGGCGAAGTGGCGATTGTCGGAGGTTTTTATTATCTTTACGCCAAATATCAAACTATCAGGATTATTATGGCAAATTTAAGAGAGCTGAAGAAGGAGATCGACTATCGTCTGGAAGAGGTGGTTTTCGACTGCGATATGGCCATTGCCTTCCAGCCGTCGAAGGAGCAGGAAATTTTCGAGCTGATGCAGAAGGCCGTCGCCCTTCGCAACGAGTTGATCGCAAAGGTCAGCAATCCCACCGAACCGCACAACAAATCGCTGGTCCGCAAATACTATGCTGCGCTGCGTGCCGATATCGTCCGGTCGTTCGAGGCATTGTTCGAGGAGCTGAGCAAGATCAACGAGGCGAAGAAGTAGGGGAGTGCCCTTTTTCGGTAAATTTTGCGGGAGGCGACAGGCGACTGTCTCCTCCCGTTCGTATCCCTGCCGATCCCTCCGCGGTGCGCCGGGGCGTGCCGCTTGCAATCGAGGGGGCGTATTTTCGTGTATCGCCGGCCTCGGCATCGAGTCGGTTGAAAATCGATAATCCCACACTGTTATGGATATTCCGAAGTTGATAGCCGCCCAGCGGGCCTATTTCGAGACGGGCGCCACGCACGACATCGCGGTGCGGCGTCGGGCGCTGCAAGCGTTGCAGGCGTCGGTGCGGCGGCACGAAGAGGTGCTGTGCAGTGCGTTGCGCGCCGATCTGGGCAAATCGGCTGTCGAGAGTTACATGACCGAAATCGGTATCGTCGCGGGCGAAATCCGTTTCGCATTGCGTAACCTGAAACGCTGGATGCGGCCTCGCTGCGTCCCGACGCCGCTCTTCGCCTGGCCGGCGCGAAGCCGTGTGCGCTACGAACCGCTGGGCGTGGTGCTCGTCGTCGCGCCGTGGAATTACCCGCTGCAACTGACGCTGCTGCCGCTCGTCGGGGCGTTGGCCGCAGGGAACTGCGTGGTGCTGAAACCTTCGCCGGGCGCTCCGGCCACGGCGGCCGTTCTGTCGGAGATCGTCGGCGAGTGCTTTCCGGAGGAGCTGGTCGCTCTGGTGCCGCACGCACCGCAGGCTGTGGAAGAGTTGCTGACGCAGCGGTTCGACCATATCTTCTACACGGGCGGAGGGACTTTCGGCCGCGAGATCATGGTGCGTGCGGCCGAACGCCTGACGCCCGTCACGCTCGAACTGGGCGGGAAAAGTCCTTGCGTCGTGGGAGCGGAGGCCGATTTGAAGCTGGCTGCGCGGCGCATCGTGTGGGGGAAGACCCTCAATGCCGGTCAGACCTGCGTGGCCCCCGATTTCCTGCTGGTGCACGAATCGGTTTGCGACCGGCTGCTGGTGGAGTTGCAGCGGGCCGTCGAGCGGCAATGGGGGAGCGATCCGCGCTTTGCGGTCGACTATCCCCGAATGGTCGACGGCGCCCATGCGCGTCGTGTGGCGGAGTTGCTCTCCACGGCGGGAGGCGAGACGGTCTGCGGCGGCGAGGTGCTCGAAGAGGAGCGCTATGTCGCACCGACGATCGTTCTGAATCCCGACTCGCAGAGCCGTCTTATGCGCGAAGAGATTTTTGCGCCGGTGCTGCCCGTGCTGACCTTCGCGGAGTTGTCGGAGGCGGCCGATGCGCTGCTCGCCGCCGACCGGCCGCTGGCACTCTATTATTTCGGCGACGAACGCGAAGGCCGCCGTCTGTGCGAGCGGGTGCCGTCGGGCGGGGTGGCGTTCAACGATGTGGTGATGCAGGTGTCGAGTCGTCGCCTGCCCTTCGGCGGGGTCGGTGCGAGCGGAATGGGACGCTATCACGGCGAGGCGTCGTTCGAGTGCTTCTCCAACTGCCGCTCCTATTTTCTGGGGTCGAAACGCTTCGACCTGCCGCTGCGTTATGCGCCTTATCCCAAGCGGCTGATCGGCTGGCTGCGGCGGCTGATGGATTAGTGGCGGCTCAACACGGTGTGCGGTACGTCGCCGTGCGAGATGAGCTGGATCGGGCAGCCGTAGTTGCGCAGTTGCTCCTCGTCGATGATGTTCGAATCGTGCCGGTGAACATGACGGTTGACGCAGACGATGCTCTTCACCACCGAGGAGATCGTCCCCACGTCGTGCGACACCATGACGATGGCCATGCGGCGGTTCAACTCCTGGAGAATGCGGTATAGTTCGTTTTCGAACTGGTTGTCGACGAAGTTGGCCGGTTCGTCGAGGATCAGCAGCCGCGGCTCGGAGATGATCGCCCGGCACAGAAGCGCCCGCTGCATCTGCCCTCCCGATATTTCGCCGATGGCTCGGCCGGCGACTTCGGCGATGCCGGTGCGTTCGAGCAGTTCCAGCGCCCGCCGGCGGTCTTCGGCGGTGTAGCGCGACCGGAATCGCTTGTGTCCCTGCAAGCCCGACAGTACCGTCTCCGTAACCGATATGGGGAAAGCCCTGTCGAAAACGTTCTGTTGGGGCAGATACCCGATCAGACGCTCTTTGCCGCGGAAAAGTGCGGCAGCGTAGTTCACCGTTCCGCGGTAGGGAATGTTGCCCAGAATCGCACGTACGAGCGATGTCTTTCCTCCGCCGTTGGGGCCGATGACCCCCAGGAAATCGTCCTCGAAAATATCCAGCGACACCTCATCCAGCGCCGTCGTCCCCTCGTATGCGACCGAGAGGTCTCTCACCGAGATCAATACGTTACTCATTGCCGGAGGTAAGTTGTCGGGTGATTTCCCCGATGTTTTCGATGACATCTTCACGCAGCGGATCGATCTTCACGCTGCGGGCGCCGATATCTTCGGCGATGACTTTGACCGTCGACGCGGGGTATTGCGCCTGATAGAAGACGCGCCGTACCTTTTTCCTGCGTGCCTCCTCGATCAGCCGCGCCAGGTGACGGGCCGACGGCTCCTTTCCGTCGTGTTCGACGGCGAGCTGTTCCAGTCCGTAGTCCGCCGCATAGTAGGTGAGGGCGGGGTGGTAGATCACGATCGTGTGTACGTCCGCCTGCCGCAGCGCTTCGGCACAGGCCGTATCGAGTGAGTCGAGGCGGACGAGCAGTTTTTCGTAATTTTCCGTATAACGAACCGAGTCGGGAAACGATGTGCGAAGCGCGTCGTAAGCGTTGGCGGCCATCTGTTTCAGTGCGCGCGGCGAGGTCCAGATGTGAGGGTCGATGCCGTGTGCGTGCCCTTCGGACGCGCGTGCTTTTTCGGTCGGTTCGTGTGTATGTCCGTGTGCGCAACTCCCTTCGAGCAGCCGAATGCCCCGGCTCAGGTTGACCAGTTTCTCCCGATCGGGAAAATCGCGTAACAGATTTTGTTCGAAGTCGATAAGCCCGACGTTGAAGACCAGTTTCGACCGGTTCAGCGCAACGTACTGGCGCGGTGTCGGTTCGAAACTTTCGGGGCTGGCGCCCGCCGGAACCAATACGTCGACTTTGAAGTCGTCTCCGACGATCTGCTCGATGATCGAACGCAGCGGCAGGATCGAGACGTAAAGTCGCTCCTTGTCTGTCTGGCGGGTGCTTGACGTACAACCTGTTGCGAAAAGCGACAGGAATAATAAATATAGATATGCGGTTCTCATAGTCGTTATGTATCGTCGTTTCCGGACGGCAAAACCGCTCCGGCGAATGAGAACAAATGTAGCGAAAAATCCGGTTCACTGCGCATTTTCCTGTGGGGAAATCGATGGAATCGTGCATTTTCGGATTACAAGGTGGGATATTTCAGTGATTGATACGCCGTTGGGGTAGCTGTATCCGATCGTTCGAATGGTCCTTTTGGCCGGATCGATATTTAATTTAACATAATATAAATATTAATCCATTGTTTGTTGTTTTATAAAATGCGGGATTATAATATTTCTCTGGACCACTATGGATCTGTTTTGAAGTCGCCGGAGGTCTGGCGATTCGCCGACTCTTTTTGGCCGTGCCGATGCATTATTAAGAAATAATTGCGACCAAGGAATTTGGAGAAATTCCGGGGTACCGAAAATACTCCTAAGAACCTGTTTTTTGGAGTCTATATTATGTTAATTCCGGTAAGGTTCCGTCTACCGTATTTTACGGGAGGAAAAGATAGTTGGCAAAAACGAATCGTGGCTCGTTGGCAGGGAAATGGGGCTGCGTCCGAAGTGTCGGACGGGATTCGTTGCTTCGATAGGTATAGACGTCCGATCCGATGACGTATGATCGAATGGGAACGCCGGTTGAAGTCCGGATTATCCGTGTCCGGCAAATTTGAGAACGGAGCTGCGGTCAGGTTTCTTATTCCTGTTTCGGCGTAAAACTTTCGAAGGTCCGATCGGAATAAACGATGATGATTCGTTGCACGGTAGAAGATGTCATATTTCTAAAACCTCCGGAAGCGATCCGATGCGGATCGACCGCGTCGACGGTATCCGTATTTCCGGCGATATCGGTTTCGTAAGGGGAACCGGAAGGATGTTCGGAAGTTGCGGATTCTGCCGTAAAAAGGTCGGGCGAAACGGGTTGTTCCCTGATCGGAGTTTCATCCGAGCGGTACATTGTTTCGTCGTCGAGCAGCAACCAATCAGGGTTGATCTGCGGGAAACTGAGCAGAATTTTTCGCAGCAGATCGTATCCCGGTTTGCTGCGTCCGGAGATGATATGGGAGATATTGGAAGCGCCTGTCCCCAGAATTTCCGCAAGGCGGCTTGAAGTCAATCCTTCGCTTTTCATCAGTCTCAACAATTTTTCTCCCATATTCCCTGATTTTTTACAAATATAAACATTTTTATTTTGTAAAACAAGCGAGATTCAAAAATGTAAATAATTAACAACGGAAGAATTTATTTACAATTGTAAACAAATTAAAACTGTAAAAACACGATTCTCTTTTCACTTACTAATTATGTTTATATAGAATATAGCAAATATGTTATTTTCTGCAATTTTATACTTATATAATCTTCTGTAATGAGGATCCTTCATCGTACGCTGGTTTTACTCCGATATATAAAATCTTATAGTGTATATAAATCATATAATTATTTGATATTCTGTAATATGAATTCGTATATTCAATATTTGCACCTAGTGAAATCCGAGGGCTAGTCAATAGTGAATACATTTTGGTGGTGTTTTACAGATTATGAATTATGAACACCTGGTTTTCCGATTTATATTTACAAAAGTAAACAAAGAAGGCGTTGAATTTACTCAGGATCATTTACAAAAGTAAATACACTACCCTTTCGTGACTATTTTCAATGAAAAATATGATTTCTCGCCTCTTGTCTTCTCTAAAAATGACCATACCTTTCCGGTTGTATACATTATGTTAAAAACAGATTGTTGATAATTCTTTCATATCCACTTATCTATTTATTTATAAGGTATCTATATTTTTGTAATCCGAGGTATTCATGACCTTTTCAGCTCGTATGATTTTTCGATCGTTCAGCGCTGATTCGGGTGTTTGAGGCGGAGAAAACAGGCGGTTTGCTCCTATTTTGATTCTTGAAAAGTCGGTTTCCGGCAGCGAAATCCTGCCTGGTTCCGATCGAATTCCCGCTGGATGCGAAAAAATGGAGCGATATTCGGAGTTACCCTTTTTTTGACGGAGCTCGACCGACGGTTTTGGGGAACCTCCGGAATGCGAAACGTGTCGATTGAAGGTAAAGTGCGCTGTTGATTTCTTCGGGAAGGTTTGTTCGCACGAAGTTCGATTCGGGGAAAATACCCTATTGGTTTGACGTCGCCGGATTCGGTTCGTTGCGGGGATGCTCGGACGTGCCGGATACAGGAAAAACAGAAGTGTCAAAATTTACATATTTGATAGCGTGTAAATGCTACGTCGCTGTTCGATTCTCCGGATATTTCCGACCGGCCGGCCGAATCCGTTTATTTTCGAATATTGGTTGCGGGCAACGGTAACTCCGTATTGTCGTAGAGGGAAACAGAGCAGGCATGGGAAGATGAAACGCCCGGAACGATTGTGCGAACGTAGGCAGTGCGGGTGTGCGGGTGTGCGGGTGCGGGTGTGTGGGTGTGGGTGTGGGTGTGGGTGTGGGTGTGGGTGTGGGTGTGGGTGTGGGTGTGGGTGTGGATGCTGCTTACTGGCATTATCGGACTGCCCGATCCGGCGCATTTGTTTGTGTCGCAAAAGCGGAATATCGAGATGATCGCGCTGTTGGATTCTTTGCTGTTCTCCGGTCGGAGGTGCCGGGAGGCTTTGCGTTCGCTGCGCTCGGTTTCCTGCTGTTTGTGCGGTGGACACGCAAGCGGTTTCAGTCGATGTCGTGGAGCTTGGGGCCGCCTATCTTCGGAAAAGAGCAAATCCCTGTTTTGCTGAAAAAACGAAAATCCGTTTCGGAATTTTTAGGTATCGTGCCGTCCGATGCTGGTCGTGCATGGCGGAAACCGTCGGTTTACGTGATATTTCAAGACGAAGGTGCTCTGTGCGAGGCTCCTGCGCCGGGGTGTACGGGTGACGGTGTGCCGTCGTGGAGAAAAGCAGGACGCTTCCCAGCGATTCGATCAGGACCGGGGAGGGGCGATGTGCAGAATGGAAAAGGCAGAGAAATTCGGGCGGATCTGTAAAAAAGCTTCGTTTTCAACAGACGTTTTCTCGCCATGACATAACTCGCGCAAGCGCGGCTCTGTTCATTTGGCTTAACGAAAACGTTCGTTTTCAACAGACGTTTTCTCGCCATGGCATAGCTCGCGCAAGCGCGGCTCTGCTCATTTGGCTTAACGAAAACGTTCCTGGGAAAGGAAGTTTTTCGGTCAAGACCGGCGCCTTTATGAAGTATGCCGCGATTTCCTATCGGTTCAATTTGGCGGCGATCGCCTGAAACTCTTCGGGCGTCAGGGAGAGTTTCTCACGCCGGAAGTCGACGTCGCTTTCGCTTTTGATCGGGATCAGATGGATGTGCGCATGGGGAACCTCCAATCCCAGCACGACGACCGCCACCCGTTTGCAGTCGATCTGCCGTTCGATCCTGCGGGCGATTTTCTTGGCGAAGAGCATCATGCCGGCGAGCGTTTGATCGTCCAGATCGAAAATGTAATCGACCTCTTTCTTGGGCACGACGAGCGTATGTCCTTCGGTCAGGGGGTTGATGTCGAGAAATGCGTAGTAATTCGCATCTTCGGCGACTTTGTACGACGGAATCTCTCCGGCGATGATGCGTGAAAAAATCGATGCCATGATGCAGTTGTTTTTATTCTTCGAATTTGGGTTTCAGTATTTCGGAATAGATGACCGCACGCCGCAGATCGAATGGCTCTCCGAGCGGGCCGTCCGTTGCCGCGGGGCATGTCGGACGCTTCTCTTCGGGTGTCTCCTGCCTGACGTCGTGCGTTGCGATTGGGGCGGGAATCGTGTCGGCGGCGGATGCTTCGTCGTCGAACGTTTCGAGCGATACCGCCTCGACGACGAGCGGTTCGGAGGCAGCTTCCTCTACCCTCGCGTCGCGCCGGGCCTCCTGTTCGGCCGGACGCCTCGCATGTCGTGCAGGACGGGGCTCCATCTCGACCGGGGGCGCTACCCTTTCGTCCGTATCGTCGGCCTGCCGCTCCTGCCGTTGTGTACGCTTCTTCTGATCCGAAGCCGTTTTCACGCTCCAGAGAATGATAATGGCCACCCAGATTAAAACGGTAATATCCATGATTTTCCCTCCTTATAAGTTTCGTTTCACGCTCTCCATGCCCTTTATTTTGCGGAGATTCTCGAGGACGACGCTCAGGCTCTCCGCATTTTTGACGTAGAGGCTCAGGGTTCCTTCGAAAATGCCGTCGTGGCTCTGGATGCCTATTTCGCGGATGTTGATGCTGAAATCGCGGCTGATGACGTTGGCCAGATCCAGCAGAATGCCCGTGCGGTCGATACCGCGCAACTCGATGGTCGAAAGGTAGGAGACGGCCTTGTGCTGCGACCACTTGATCTCGTCCTTGATGATGTTGCGCCCGAACTGCGATGCGAGCCGGTTCAGCTCCTCGCAGGTGGCCTTGTGGACGATGATCTTGCCCGACTGCGGATCGCGGAATCCCACGACCTTGTCGCCCGGAATGGGTTTGCAGCACTCGGCGACGACGAATTCCGGCGACGTGTCGTCCGCCGCCTCGTCGATCGCCGGCGTTTCGTCGTCCTCGCTCTCCGGCCTCGCCTTTTTTGGGATGAACAGCGTCCAGAATTTCAGGATCTTGCTCGCCGAGTTGACTTTCAGATGCTTCTCTATATCGTCCAGCCGGATGATGCCTGCACCGATTTTGCTGTAAAACTCCTCCTTGGTCGCGCATTCGTATGCCGGAACCAACTTGCGCAATACACGTCCCGAAAGGTTGATATTGAGTTTGGCGAGCCGCTCGGTGAGCGTTGCCATACCCCGTTCGATGTTGTTCTGCTGTTCGCGTTTGAGGAAGTTCTTGATCGATTGCTTGGCCTTGCTCGTCGTCACCAGGTCGAGCCATTCGGCTTTGGGACGTGCGTTGTCGGCCGTGATGATCTCGATCTGATCGCCGCTCGAAATCTGCGTCGTGACGGGTTCGAGCTTATGGTTGATCTTCGCGCCGATCGCCTTGTTGCCGACGTTGGTGTGGATGTCGTAGGCGAAATCGAGCGCCGTGGCGCCGAAGGGCAGCCGGCGAGGCTCGCCTTTCGGTGTGAAGACGACGATTTCGGAGGTGTAGAGCGACAGCTTGAAGTTATCCAGAAAGTCGACGGCGTTTTCTGTCGGCGAGTTGAGCGCATCGCGGATCTTTTTGAGCCACTTGTCCAGCTCGTCCTCGTTCTGCGAAATGGTCTCCTGCTTGTACTTCCAGTGGGCGGCCACTCCCCTTTCGGCTATGTCGTCCATGCGCTGCGTGCGGATCTGCACCTCGACCCATACGCCGTCGGGGCTCATCACCGTCGAGTGCAGCGCCTCGTAACCGTTGGCTTTCGGGGTGTTGATCCAGTCGCGCAGGCGGTCGGGCTTGGGCGTGTAGATGTCCGTGATCGTGGCATAGATCTGGTAACACTGCGTCTTTTCCGACGGGAAGGGCAGCGGTTTGAAGACGATGCGGATGGCGAACAGATCGTAGACCTCTTCGAAAGGAATCTGTTTGCGCTGCATCTTCATCCAGATCGAGTAGATGCTCTTGACACGGGCCGAAATCTCGAAATTGATGCCGTCGTGCCGCAGCGCTTCGACGATCGGAGCGTTGAAGCGTGCGATGAACTCTTGGCGCGACGCCTCCGTCTCGTCCAGTTTGCGGCTGATCTCCTCGTACTGCTCCGGAAAACGGTACTTCATGCAGAGGTCTTCCAGTTCGGTTTTGATGGCGAAAAGCCCCAGTCTGTACGCCAGCGGCGCGAAGAGGTAGATCGTCTCGCTGGTGATCTTGATCTGCTTGTTCAGGGGCATGGCGCCCAGCGTGCGCATGTTGTGCAGCCGGTCGGCGATCTTGATGAGGATTACCCGCACGTCGTCCGAGAGCGTGAGCAGCACCTTGCGGAAATATTCGGCCTGCTCCGACGTGTCGGCGTTGAAGACGCCCGACATCTTGGTCAGTCCGTCGACCATCGAGGCGATCTTCGGGCCGAAGATGCGCTCCATGTCTTCGACCGTGTATTCTGTGTCTTCCACCACGTCGTGCAGCAGCGATGCGACGACCGATTTGACTCCCAGTCCGATCTCCTCGATGACGATTTTCGCCACGGCGATCGGGTGCAGCAGATAGGGTTCTCCCGAACGGCGGCGCACACCGGCGTGCGCCTCTTTCGCAAGGAAAAAGGCGCGCTTGATGAAGTCCCAATCCTCATCTTTCCTGCAAATTTTGGTACAGGAACGGAGCAGGTCTTCCCATCGCTCCTCGATGATTTTTTCGTCTTCGGCCGTGTAATCCATATCCCTCGTTTTCGGTTTGCGCTCCGTATGTCGAAGCGCTCCGGCCGCCAGCCGGAGTGCTTCGGACGGGCGGGTGGGCTACTTCTGCTGCGGCGCTTTCATCGCCTCGCGCACTTTCGTCTCGATTTCGTCGGCGAGCGCCGTATCGGTCTTGAAGAGCTCCTTGACCGCGTCGCGGCCCTGTCCGAGTTTGCGGTCGCCGTAGGAGAACCACGAACCGCTCTTCTTGATGACTCCGTAATCCACGCCGAGGTCGATGATCTCGCCGATCTTGGAGATTCCCTCGCCGAACATGATGTCGAACTCGGCCTTCTTGAAGGGGGGTGCCACCTTGTTCTTCACGACCTTGACTTTGGTGCGGGTTCCGAGCTGCTCCTCGCCGTCCTTGATGACCGACATGCGGCGGATGTCGATACGCACGCTGGCATAGAATTTCAGCGCGTTGCCGCCGGTCGTGGTTTCGGGATTGCCGTAGACCACGCCGATCTTGTCGCGCAGCTGGTTGATGAAGATGCAGACGGTCTTGGTCTTCGATATGCTGGCCGTCAGCTTGCGCAGCGCCTGCGACATGAGCCGCGCTTGCAGGCCCATTTTCGAGTCGCCCATGTCGCCTTCGATCTCGGCCTTGGGGGTGAGTGCCGCCACCGAGTCGATGACGATGATGTCGATCGCACTCGAACGGATCAGCGAGTCGGCGATTTCGAGTGCCTGCTCGCCGTTGTCGGGCTGCGAGATGAGCAGGTTGTCGACGTCCACGCCGAGTTTCTGTGCGTAGAAACTGTCGAATGCGTGCTCGGCGTCGATGAAGGCTGCGATGCCGCCCGCCTTCTGCGCCTCGGCGATCGCATGGATCGCCAGCGTCGTCTTGCCCGACGATTCGGGACCGTAGATCTCGATGACACGTCCTTTGGGATAGCCGCCCACGCCGAGCGCCATGTCGAGCGTGATCGACCCCGTGGGAATGACCGGCACGTCGACGATCTCGCTGCTGTTCATGCGCATGATCGACCCTTTGCCGAAATCCTTTTCGATTTTGTCCATGACCGCGCTAAGCACTTTGAGCTTGTCCGCGTTTGCCTGTGGTTTTTCTGCCATATCGTTCGTTGTTATTCTGCTTGTTTGTAAGCATCGGCGATCTGCCGATAGTGATTCTTGGTGTCCACCTTGGTGAAAATCTTTTCGATGCGCCCCTCGGCGTCGATGACGAAGGTCGTGCGCAGCACGCCCATGTACTTGCGGCCGTACATCGACTTTTCGGCCCAGACGCCGAACGCTTCGCAAACGCTGTGGTCGGTGTCGGCCAGCAGCGTGAAGTTCAGTTCGTGTTTGGCGCAGAAATTCCGGTGCGAACGTTCGCTGTCGGGGCTGACGCCGACGATCCGGAACCCCATGGCCGCCAGTTCGGCCTTGCCGTCGCGCAGGCTCTTGGCTTCGAGCGTGCATCCCGAAGTGTTGTCCTTGGGATAGAAATAGAGTATCGTGCGTTGTCCCATGAGGTCGGCCTTCGTAAAGGGCTGGCCGTCCTGCGTCACGGAGGTGAAATCGGGGGCCGTATCCCCCACTCGGAGCGTCGTCATTTTTTCGTAATGCGAATTAATTGTTCAAGACGATGTCAAAGATACGGAAAGTCGAGCGCAGAAGCAAGCGTCAGCTTGGTTATGCCGGGACGGAGTATCTAAGACGAAGTCAAAGATAGTGAAATTTTTCGGAAAATGCGCGTTCGGCGCCGGATTCGGGCCTTTTCGGGACGTTTTCGGAAAGGTCAGTCCCACATCATGACGACTTCCACCTGTTCGTTGAACTCCTGCTCGGTGCGGTTGAGCACGTGCAGGCACGAAGGGCAGCGGATCGGAATGTCGGTTTCGACGACCGACGAACCGCATCCGGCGCACTCCTGATAGAGGCCGTAGCAGGCCGATGCACTGTGCTGGAACTCCGTTCCGCAGTGCTTGCACTTGATTTTGTAGGCTGTTCCCATGCTTTTCTGAGTTTTTCGGTTTTTCGATACTGCAAAGGAACGAAACCTTCGTGTCAGGTTTTGACACAAGAAAAAAATATCGGAATCATTTTACGGAATTGTCCGTTTTGATGTTGTCGGGAGGGGCTGTTCGGGGAGGGATTCAGTCGGCGATCACCGCCGCGTTGCGCCGGAAATAATCGGCCACGTAGCGTTTCAGCTCGGGCGAGTCGACGATCTCCACGTCGTCGAGCAGTCCCGCGACGAAACGGGCGACGCCGGCGAATCCCGCCACTTCGGTCTCCAGCAGCCAGTGGCTCTCGCCGTCGGGTGCGAGGTCGCGTTCGGCGAGCGGATACTCCTCGACGAGCAGGTTGTGCGCCAGCATCCCCAGCCGCAGGCGAATGCGGTGCCGGTCGTGGCCGTTCATGCGGAAGACGTCCATGAAACCTTCGCGGTGTTCCGCTTCGTGCGCCCATTCGTCGCCGAGCGGCAGTACGGCGCCGATGCGCGAGGTTTTGAAGAGCTTGCAGAGGCCGTCTTCCGTGTCGTAGCACCAGATGTTGACGTAGTTGGTGGTGAAGGCGAACGGCTCTACCCTGCGGTCGCGCACGGCGGCTCCGCGTGCCGAGCGGTAGGCTTGCAGCACTACCTGCCGTTTTTCGGCGATCGCTCCGACCAGGTTGTGAACGATGCCCGACAACCGGCCCTTGACGATCGTGTCGGCCAGCGTGCGGTTGTCGTAGACCGAGTAGAGTTTGCGTTTGAGGTTCTGTTTCAGTAGGTTGTCGTCGTCGATGTTTTCGATGGCGCTTTTGAGGATCACGGCCTCCTCCTCGGTGAAATGGATCAGTTGCGAAATATCCTTGAAGTGCGGCGACTCCTTGTCCAGCCGGATGTGTTCGCCGCTCTTCTTGATGACGAAACCCGCTTCGCGGAAGGTGTCGATGTAGCGGTAGACGGTGCGGCGCGACATCATGAGCCGCTCGGCCAGGTCGTCGATCGTGTATTCGGTGTTGGCCGTGAGCATCTTCATCAGCCGCAGCAGCCGTTCGAGTTTGGGTTGGTCCATGCTTGTTCGGGAACTGAAACGGGAAAACGTGACCCGAGGTCGCGTTTTCCGTAGCATAATATGTCGGGCGGGCGTTACGCCAACACCTGCTTTTCGATCTCCTCGACCTGCCGGCGGAACGCCTTGTCGGTTTCGAGCAGGTTCGACACCGCCTTGCACGAGTGGAGTACGGTGGCGTGGTTGCGGCCGCCGATGGCCGCGCCGATCGTGGCCAGCGGTGCCTTGGTGTGCTGCTTGGCCAGATACATGGCGATCTGCCGCGCCTGCGCGATCTCGCGCGTCCGCTCCGGAGAGTTGAACCGTTCGGGATCGAGGGCCAGGTAGCCGCATACCACCTCGATGATGTGTTCGATCGTAATCTCCTTCTGATAGAGCTGCACGTAGGCTTTGAGAATCTCTTTGGCCAGCGACGTGGTGATTTTCCGTCCGAGGAACGACGCGTTGGCCACCAGCGACGACAGCGCGCCTTCGATCTCGCGCACGTTGGCCGAGATGTTGTCGGCGAGGAACTGCACGATCTCTTCCGAGATCTGCGCGCCCATCTTCTGCGCCTTGGCGCGGATGATCTTCACCTTCGTGTCGTGGTCGGGCTGGTTGAGCTGGGTGGAAAGCCCCCACTTGAAACGCGTCAGCAGACGGTCCTCGATGTCCTTCAATTCGACGGGCGGCTTATCCGACGTGAGGATCAGCTGCTTGCCCGACAGGTGCAGGTGGTTGAAGATGTTGAAGAAGACGTTCTGCGTACCCGGCTTTCCGGTCAGCTCCTGGATGTCGTCGATGATGAGCACGTCGATCATCTGATAGAAGTGGATGAAATCGGGAATTTCGCCGCGTTTGTGCGCCGTCTGGAACTGGGCCTGGAATTTGTTCATCGACACGTAGAGCACTTGCAGCTCGGGATGACGCTGCAACACTTCGTGGCCGATCGATTGTGCGATGTGGGTCTTTCCCAATCCCGAATCGCCGTATATATACAAGGGGTTGAACGGCGTCGTGCCGGGATTCACCGCCACCGACATGCCGGCCGACCGCGCCAGCCGGTTGCACTCCCCCTCGATGAAGGTCGAGAAGGTGTAGTTCGGATTGAGCTGCGGGTCGATTCGCACCCTTTTGAGGCCGGGAATGATGAAAGGATTTTTTATATTTGCCGTATCGTTCTGCGTAGCGAAGCGCGAGATGGCCGTCGAATCGGTTTCGGTGTCCAGTTTCGGCGCCTCGGCTTTGGGCACGGCGTAGTGGAGCCGCGTCTGCTGGCCGTAGAGCTGCGAGATGATCGGACGCAGGAACGGGATGTAGTTTTTCTCGATCTGGTAGACGTAGCTGGCGTTGGGCACGCGCAGACGCAGCGTCGTTCCGTCGAATTCGAGCGGGACGATGGGCTGGAACCATTTGGCGAACTCCTCGGCGGAGGTCTGCTCCTTGATCCGGTTCAGGCAAAGCTGCCATATATCGCTGTATGTCTGCGAGTTATTGAACATGCGCCAATGCGAGTCTTTTTTGTCTGATTGAATTTTTGCCTGAGGAACGAATCGGAGACCCGTACTTTTTGGCCTTACAAAGGTGTGAATAAATTTGTGAAAATATCTTCTGTTTTCGGTTGCTTTTTCGGATTTTTTATATATAGCAAAATAAGGGTTTTCGGAGCCTCGTTTTTTAACTGGTTGATAGTGAATATTCGGAATTTTTTGTGTATATTTGCGTATAGTATTAAAATGATGAATCGTTGTTTTTTATAAATAAAACTAATAATTTATGGCAAACGAATTAGAGCAGCTGGTCCTGTCGAAAGCGCAGAAATGGCTCGACGGCGACTACGACGAAGCGACCAAAAAGCAGGTGCGCTATCTGATGGATCACGATAGGAAGGAGTTGACCGAGAGCTTTTACAAGGATCTGGAATTCGGTACGGGCGGCCTGCGCGGCATCATGGGTGTGGGTACCAACCGCATGAACGTCTATACGGTGGGCATGGCCACGCAGGGGCTTGCCAACTACCTGAAAAAGAATTTCGCGGGCGAGCGGATCCGCGTGGCGATCGGCCACGATTCGCGCAACAATTCGCGGATGTTCGCCGAGCGTGTGGCCGACATCTTCGCTTCGAACGGATTTACGGTCTTTCTGTTCGACAAGCTGCGCCCCACTCCCGAGTTGAGTTTCGCCATCCGCGAACTGAAATGCCATTCGGGGGTCGTGGTCACCGCTTCGCACAATCCCAAGGAGTACAACGGCTACAAGGCCTATTGGACGGACGGTTCGCAGGTAACGGCCCCGCACGACCGCAACATCATCGCCGAGGTGGAGAAGATCACCTCGATCGACCAGATCCTCACGGGTGCCAATCCGGGCAACATCACGCTGCTGGGCGAGGAGTTCGACGAGATCTACTTAAATAAGGTGCATACGCTGTCGCTCTCGCCCGAAAGCGTCGGCAAGTTCCACGACATGAAGATCGCCTATACGCCGCTGCACGGCGCCGGCGTGCGGCTCGTGCCGGCGTCGCTGCGCAAGTGGGGCTTCACGAACGTCTCGCTGGTCGAGGAGCAGGCGGTCATCGACGGCAACTTCCCCACCGTCGAATCCCCCAATCCCGAAGAGCGCAAGACGATGGCCAAGGCCATCGAGCTGGGTTCGCGGCTGGGCGCCGATCTGGTGCTGGCCACCGATCCCGATTCGGATCGTATCGGCGTCGCGCTGCGCAATGCCAAGGGAGAATACGTTCTGCTGAACGGCAACCAGACCTTGTCGCTCATCATGGCCTATCAGTTGACGCGCTGGTCGGAGCTGGGGCGCCTCGACGGCAAGGAGTTCGTGGTCAAGACGATCGTCACCTCGCAGATGCCCAACGTCATGGCGGCGCATTTCGGCGTGAAGTGCTACGACTGTCTCACGGGCTTCAAATACATCGCCCGCATTATCCGCAACAACGAAGGCAAGGCCACCTACATCGGCGGCGGCGAGGAGTCGTTCGGCTATCTGGCCGGCGATTTCGTGCGCGACAAGGACGCTGTATCGGCCTGCTCGTTGGTGGCCGAAGCCGCTGCGTGGACGAGGGATACGATGGGATTGACGCTCTACGAGTGGTTGCAGAAGCTCTACGTGGAGTTCGGTTTCTTCCGCGAAGGGCTCGTGTCGGTCGTCCGCAAGGGCATGGAGGGCGCTGCCGAGATTCAGCAGATGATGGTCGACTACCGCGCCGATCCCCCCAGGGAGATTGCAGGTTCGCCCGTGGTGAAGATCAACGACTTCAAACTGCTCGAATCGACCGATGTCAGGACGGGGGCCAAAACCCCGATCGAGGAGGAGGCGTCCAACGTGTTGCAGTGGTTCGCCGCCGACGGGACGGTGGTTTCGGTGCGTCCGTCGGGAACCGAGCCGAAGATCAAGTTCTACTTCGGCGTGCGCGCCGAGTTGGAATCGGTGGCCGATTTCGACCGTGTGGAGGCCGGGCTGGATGCCAAGATCGAGACGATTAAAAAGGAATTGAAGCTCGTTTGATACGGGCGGACCGACGGGTCTCCGGAGCCGGATTTCGTCCTTGCCGCACCGTGCGGCGGGGTGAAACCGTCTGATTCCGGCGTTCGTCTTCCCGTCAGGGAATCTCCTGCGCCGGTGCGGCTCTGCCCTGCCGGTTTGACGGAAACGTTCGGAAATCCGCGCCTGCCGGAAATACCCTTTTTTCTGTACGGATATGGAGTTGAGTGAATTGCAGCAGCGCGTCGATACGTGGATCAAGGAGTACGGCGTGCGTTATTTCAGCGAACTGACCAATATGGCGGTTCTTACGGAGGAGGTCGGGGAGTTGGCGCGCGTCATGGCGCGCAAGTACGGCGACCAGTCGTTCAAGGCCGGCGAGAAGGAGAATCTCGCCGACGAAATGGCCGACGTGCTGTGGGTGCTGGTTTGTCTGGCCAACCAGACGGGGGTCGATCTGACCCGGGCCGTCGAAGCGAATTTCGCCAAGAAGAGCGCCCGCGACGCGGAGCGTCATCGGAACAACCCGAAATTGTAGGTTTCGGGATACGGCGGCCGGTTTCGGCCGCTCCTTTCAGTCGGTCGGCGACTACCCTTTCGGGTGTCGCCGACCGATCGTTTATACCTTGCGCAGGACGATTTTGGCCGAATAGACGCGGTCGACGGCCTGCATGAATTCGCGGAAGGCTGCATACTCGCTTTGCGGGTAACGGCCCGAACGGCGCAGCAGGCGGATGCGGATGTGCAACCTGTCGCCGCTGCACAAGGCCTCGAATGCGACCTTTCCGAAGCGGTTTTCTATCGTTACGGATTTCGGAAGCGCTTCGACGACGTATCCCTCCGGCAGATGCAGCGTAAGCGAATCGGTATCGCAATACCCCTTGTCGATCCACAGGTCGTGCCTGCGTTCGGTCGTAAAGCGGCCCGGCCCCGAACGCAGCGGTGCTACGGGGACGAACAGGCGCGAGCCGGTCTTGTTGGCATAGCGCAGCGCGGTGATCGAGGCGCGGATGTGCATCTCGGGAAGCGGCTTGTCCAGCACCTCCTCGCAGCGCAGCGAATCGACCTGCGCCAGCGGCAGTTGGAACGACCTGCGCAGGAAATCGGCTTGCTTGTCGCGCGCCAGATCCAGTATCGGCCGTGTCCACTCGTATTGCCGCGCCCGACTGACGCTCGACAGCGAGAGGCTGGCATTGCCTGCCTCGTCGAGCCGGACGTCGATGCGCTGGCATTCGGTGTTGAGCGAGTCGGCGTAGGCGGGCAGCGTGACGACTTCGGCCTTGCCGTCGTGGCAGATCACGGCGTCGTGACCGGCGATCGACTGATGTACATAGCCGAAGGGAACGTCGGTGTTGGTGCATTCCAGCCACAGCGTGTCCCGCTGGCACGGCACGCCCAGAATGGCGTGGTTGGCGATGGCCGGTGTGGCGAAATCGCGCGGGATATGCTTGTTCTGCGTGTGGATGATGGTGTAGAACGACTCGATGTCGCAGGCGGCCAGCATCGCGTGCAGGTAGTTGGAGAGCGCCTTGCAGTCGCCGAATTTATTCGCATAGACCGTTGCGGCGTCCATCGGCTGCCAGCCCCCGATACCCAGCTGGATGCTCACGTAGCGGGTCGTACGTCCCAGATAGTGGTAGAGCGCCTCGATTTTTTCCCGTTTGTCGGGGATCGTGTCGGTCAGGGCGTGCACCTCGGTCTGCAACGCGAGCGGCAACTGCCCGCGGCCTGCGAGCAGTCCGTCCATCCAGACGCCGAAACGGGGCCAGTCCTGCATATTCCCCTGCGTTTTGTCGTAGGTGAACTCCGACGGCGCGAAGTAGAGGATCGGCAGCCGTTCGCGGGCGGGCGGAATCAGCGGTTCGTCGAGCACGGCCGTGCGGGACGGGAATGTCCATTCGTAGTTGTCGCGGCCGCGATCCGTATGCCGCACGGGTTCGACAGGGAAGGGCGTGCATCGGCAGTTGAACGCATAGCCGGCAGGGGTCGACAGCCGGAAACGCGCCTTTTCCAGTGCTACGCCGATGTCGGTCGACAGCGGGACGAAACGCAGCGTGCCGAACATGCCGTTCTTGTGCGCCGTCTCGTAACGGTAGCGGACGGTACATGGGAAGACCGATAACGGCGGTTCGAGCCAGTAGTAAGCCGCATCGTCGGCCAGATGCTGGGAATATTCGGTATAGTTCAGGTCGCCTTTGCCGAGTTTGCGGATCACGCGGCCGGAGGCGTCGCAGATCTCTGCGGAGAAGCTTTTCAGCGAACTGAACATGTCCACGTAGCAGACCAGGTCGGCATGTCTGGCTCCCCTGCGGTCCAGCAGCGTGACGACGATGTCGTGCCGTGCCGTCGCCGAGGAGGGCGAATTGTATTGGAAATCGGTTTCGTAGAGCCGGACGACTGCCTGAGCGTTTTGCCGCAGCGAGTCGGCGAGCGTTGCGACGGAGTACTCCTGCGCCGTGCCGGCGGCCGTGCTGCCCAGTGTGAGCAGAAGACACGGTAATAAACGGCTGCGCATGGGCTATGACTTTTTAAGGACGATCCGGCTGTTGCACATGTCCATGACGAATCCGTAGAATGCGCTCAGGTCGGTGTATTCGGTGGCGGGGAAGATGATGCGCGACAGGTCGAATTCGAACAGGCATTGCATCAGCGCTCCCTGTTGCTGCAACTGCATCGTGCAGGCGATGCCTTCGTCGCAGGCGGACAGGCGTTGCGATTTGGGCAGTTCCTCCACGGTGTAGCCTTCGGGCAGCATCAGCGAAACGATGATGCGGTAGCGGTATGGATACGAGAACTCCACGGGCAGCTGGCGCTTCTGACTGGTGAAGGGGTTCTTCTCGATGAAGGGGACGATCGTGGGACAGATATAGAGGAAGTCGCCGCCCGAATCGACCGGCTTGCGGAAGTTCAGCTTCATGCATGCTTTGGCCGTATTGAGCCCATCGACCGTCAGCTCCGAGATCGTGATGCCGGCCCGCTGCTCGTATTCCTGTACGAACGTGTCGTGGTTTTCGCTGCGGCTGTAACGGCGGCTCAGGTCGTAGGCCGCCTGATTGGTTTCAGTGTCCGTTTCGGTGCATTCCAACTCCCCCTCTTCCGTCAGACGGGCCGTGATCTGCGACAGTAAGACGCTCTGCGCCGGCGAGGAGAGGTTGATCCAGTTTTCGAAAGGATGTTCCAGACTGTAAAGCCTGGCGTGGTCGACGAGCAGCTGCGTGGGCAGGACGTTGACGTCCGAGTGGAGGTCGGTGGCATCGAGGTAGACCGTCTCCCCGCTTTTGAGCTTCGTCCGCAATACGAAGGTGCGGATGCGGTCGGTGGCGTGGGTCAGCGGAAGCCGTCCTGCGGAGCGGGGATTGAGCAGGATGATTTCCGGTTTGAATCCGGCGTCGCGCAGGGCGGCGGCGAGGATGAAGTTGATCGACCCGCTGTCGCCGCGTCCCTTGTCGACGGCCGCATGGGGCGAACTCTCGGGTGTCAGCCGGTAGGTTCCGTCCCATGCGATGCGGGACTGTACGAATTTGAGGATTTCGTGCAGCTGCCGGCGCTCGTCGTCGGCGTTTCGTGCCACGATGGCCGCCACTTCGTCCTTGAAGGGATTGCGGATGTCGGCGTAACGCCCGAACTCCGACCGGTCGAGCGATTCGTAGACGTCGGCCCACGTTCGGGTGAAGCTCTTGTAGAGGCTGCCGGGGATTTCGAGGCCGTTGATCTCGAATTCGAGCCCTGCGCGGAAGTCGTCCAGATGCCAGACGTACGGCTCTTTGCGGAGCGAGGGCACCCGATCGATGTTGCAGATGTATTTGGTATTGGTATAGCTGAATCCGGAGAAGCCGGCCGCACCGCCGTTTTCCAGCTCCTTTTTGACCGGCAGCGTCAGATACCCCCGCGTGTGGATATGGTGGGTGAAATATTCGGGGATCGAGATCTGCGCCGTGCTGCGTACGACCGGTATTGCGTGCTGGACGTCGACGTCCGGAATCTGCCCGATGAAGTCCGACGTGAGCAGGTAGCGGTATTCGATTACCGTTCCGGCCCTGACTTCGGGGATCGAGAATTTCAGCCGTTTCGTGTGTTCGTCGAGCACCTCCTCGAAGATATTCTGCCGTTTGAGCTGCGTCTTGACCGTTTTGCCGTCCACGAGATTGTAGGCTGCGGCGTCGATGCGGGAGACGCCCTCTTTCGACAGCTGGTAGTTGCCGAAGTCGATCGCCACGTCGCCCCACTTCACGCCTTCGTCCTTGAATACCTTGATCTTGACCGTACGATAACACAGCAGCTGGATCGAATTGCCGAAGGAGTAGTGGATGTCCGTATCGTCGTAGATGAAGACGGCCGGGGCATCGGGTTCGGGTTCGTAGAGGGTCATGCGGAGTTCGTCGGGCGTGATTTTTCCGTACTTGAAACTGTACTCCTGCGCCGCGGTGTTCACGCAGAGGCAGATGAAAACTGCCAGAAACGGGTAGGTTTTCATGGTTGAGGGTTTTAGGTTCGAGTAAAGTTAGAAACTAAAACCCGAAAATGCAACAAAAAGGCCGATTTTTATCGTTTCCTTCGGATGTTTATTTCACCCGTATCAGATTCAGGCCGTCGCGCAGCGGCACGATCACGTTCTCCACGCGCGGGTCGTCGGCCACCGTGCGGTTGAATTCGAGGATGCGCTGCGTGTGCAGGTCGTTGTGTGCGACGGGTGCTACCACCTTGCCCGACCAGAGGATGTTGTCCGCCAGCAGGAAAGCGCCGCTTTCCACGAGCGGCCGCCCCGTGTCGTCGCCCATGAGCATCCGGTAGTAGGCGGGATATTCGCGTTTGTCGCCGTCGATGAAGACCAGATCGAACGGACCGCCCAGCGTCGGGGCGATGTCGAGCGCCGAACCGATGTGGAGCCGGATCTTCCCGCCGCAGGGCGAGCGGTCGAAGAAACGCTGCGCCAGCTCTTCCAGTTCGTCGTCCACCTCGATCGTGTCGAGCGTGGCCCCCTCGCCGAGTCCGGCGGCCATCGAGAGCGCCGAGTAACCCGTGAAGGTGCCGATTTCGAGGATGCTGCGCGGACGGAGCATCCGCACGAACATTTCGAGCAGTTTTCCCTGGATGTGTCCCGAGAGCATCCGCGGCTGGATCGTCTGCATGTGAGTCTCGTGATCGAGCGCCCGCAGCAGTTCCGATTCGGGTGTGGAGAGGCTGTCGACGTATTTTTCGAGTGCGTCCATCATCTGTAAACGAGTAGCGAAGGCGAGGCGAGCACTTCGTTGGCGACCTCCAACAGCTCCCCGGCCTGCAAGTCGCTGATTTTGCGGTAGACCTCCTCCATCGTGTCCACCTCGCTGTGTACCAGATAGCTCTTGCCGGCACCGAGCATGTAGCCCTCGTTGCTCTCCATCGAGATCGCCAGCTGTGCGACGAACTGTTTCTTGGCCAGCGCCAGCCGCCGTGTCGAAAGCCGCCGGGTGCGCAGGGAGTCGATCTGCCCCCGCACCAGTTCTAGGCAGCGGTCGCAGTTGTCGTGGTCGGAGCTGAAGTAGATCGCCACGATGCCGGCGTCGCCGTAGGGCGTGTAACTGCCTTCGATGCTGTACGACAGTCCGTGTTTCTCGCGCACGGTGACGTTGAGCATCGAGTTGGCGCTCGGGCCGCCCAGTATGTTGACGAGCAGCGCCAGCGGCAGCCGCTTCGGGTCGAGGATGCCGTAAGCCCGTGCTCCGACGATGCAGTGCGACTGGTGCGTGTGCCGCGCGATGCTTCGTTCGAAGGGGGCGACGGGCGCGGGCGCCGTCCGGCAGAACGATCGCACGGTGGCAGGCATGTCGGCGAAGTACCGCGCGGCGATCGCCTCGATGCGCCGGGGCGCGATGTTGCCGATCGACGAGAAGACCATCTGATCGGTGGTGTGCGTGCGCCGCACGAAGGCGTGGATGTGCTCCGAGCGGTAGCGGGCCAGTGCCGCCTTCGTACCCAAAATGTTGTGTCCCAGTGCCGATCCGGCGAAGAGCAGGTCTTCGAAATCGTCGTAGATGCGGTCGGCGGGCGAATCCTTGTAGGTGTTGATCTCGTCGAAGATCACCTCGCGTTCGCGTTCCAGTTCCCGTTCGGGAAAGGTCGAACGGAACGCCACGTCGGCGAGCAGTTCGACGGCTTTGGCGAAGTCGCCGCGCAGCACGGTGGCGTGCAGCGTCGTGTCCTCCTTGGTGGTGTAGGCATTCAGTTCGCCGCCGAGGTTTTCCAGCCGGCAGTTGACCTGGTAGGCGCGCCGCCGCTGGGTACCCTTGAAGAAGGCGTGTTCGGCGAAGTGCGCCAGCCCGTACTCCGATTTCAGCTCGTCGCGCGTGCCGGCGCCCACGACGAGCGCGCAGTGGGCCACGTTGCCGCGTACCTGGCGGTGGATGCCGCGGATACCGTTGGGAAGCGTATAGGTATGGAATTCCTTCATGGATTTTACAGTTTGGTGCGGAGTTTCAGGAATTGTCCCGTGTAACTCTCCGCACACGTTTCGAGCTGGGCGGGCGTCCCCTCGAAGACTACCCTGCCGCCCCGGTCGCCCGCTTCGGGGCCGAGGTCGATCACCCAGTCGGCGCACTTGATGACGTCCATGTTGTGTTCGACGACGACGATGGTGTGTCCCTTGCGGATCAGCGCGTCGAAGGCCGCCAGCAGTTTGTTGATGTCGTGGAAATGCAGCCCCGTGGTGGGTTCGTCGAAGAGGAACAGCACGTTGCCCTGCACGGCGTCCTTGGCGAGGAACGACGCGAGCTTCACGCGCTGCGACTCGCCGCCCGAGAGCGTCGAGGAGGATTGTCCCAGCTTGATGTAACCCAGTCCCACCTCCTGCAACGGCAGCAGCCGGTCGACGATGCGCCGGCATACGGCGTTGGCCTTGTCTTCGCCGAAGAAGGCCACGGCGTCGTCGACGGTCATTTCCAGTACGTCGTAGATCGAACGGCCGCGGTATTTCACTTCGAGTACCTCCTCCTTGAAGCGCCGGCCGCCGCACGCCTCGCATTTGAGTTCGATGTCGGCCATGAACTGCATCGAGACCTTGATGACGCCCTCGCCCTGGCACTCCTCGCAGCGGCCGCCGGCGATGTTGAACGAGAAGTGCGACGGCGTCATGCTGTTGTGCTGCGCATAGGGCTGGTCGGCAAAGAGTTTGCGTATTTCATCGTAAGCTTTGATGTAGGTAACTGGATTCGAGCGCGTCGACTTTCCGATCGGGTTCTGGTCGACCATTTCGACCGATTTGAGCAGTTGTACGTCGCCTTCCAGCGCGTCGAAGTCGCCCGGTTTGATTCCCGTGTCGAAGAGCGTGCGCCGCAGTGCCGGGTAGAGGATTCCCTTGACGAGCGACGACTTGCCCGAGCCGCTGACGCCCGTGACGCAGGTCATGGCTCCCAGCGGAAAGCGCACGTCGATGTTTCGCAGGTTGTTCTCCCGCGCCCCCTTGACGACGATCGAATGGCTCCACCCGCGCGGCGTCGAGGGCGGTTCGATCCGCCGCCGTCCGGCCAGGTAGTCGGCCGTGAGACTTTTCCGGCAGGCGGGAAGTTTTTTCGCGGGGCCGCAGAAAACGATCTCACCGCCGTTGTAGCCCGCTTCGGGGCCGACGTCGACGATCCAGTCGGCCGCACGGATCACCTCCTCCTCGTGTTCGACCACGATGACGGTGTTGCCGATGTCGCGCAATTGTTTGAGCACGCCCACCAGCCGGTTCGTGTCGCGCGGATGCAGGCCGATCGAGGGTTCGTCGAGAATGTAGAGCGAACCGACGAGGTTGCTGCCCAGCGACGTGGCCAGATTGATGCGCTGCGACTCGCCGCCCGAAAGCGTCGAGCTCAGGCGGTCGAGCGTCAGGTAGCCCAGTCCCACGTCGGCGAGGTATTGCAGGCGGTTGACGATTTCGGTGAGGATGCGCCGTGCGGTGGTCGTATCGTGTGCGTCGAGTTGCAATTCCTTGAAAAACGCCAGCAGCGCGTCGACGTTCATCGTCACCAGATCGGCGATCGTGCGGCCGCCCACGCGCACGTAGAGCGCTTCCTTGCGCAGGCGGCTGCCGCCGCATTCGGGGCAGCGCGTCTTGCCCGTGTAGCGCGCCTTCATCACGCGGAACTGAATCTTGCGCCGTTCGCTGTCGATGTATTCGAAGAAGCTGTCCAGACCGTAGAAGTATTCGTTGCCCGTCCACAGCAGGCGCTTCTGTTCGGGCGTCAGTTCGTGGTAGGGCGTGTGGATCGGGAAGTCGAACTTGCCGGCGTTTTCCACCAGCTTCTCCTTCCACAGGCGCATCGTCTCGCCGCGCCAGCAGGCGATGGCGCCTTCGTAGATCGTCTTGCTCTTGTCGGGGATGACCAGATCCTCGTCGATGCCGATGATCTTGCCGTAGCCCTCGCAGCGGGGACAGGCACCCAGCGGGTTGTTGAAGCTGAACAGGTGTTCGGTGGGCTGTGCGAAGGCGATTCCGTCGGCCTCGAAGCGCGACGAAAACTCCTCGGCTCCCTCGTCGGTCAGGATGCGGCACACGCCGTCGCCGTAGGCGAACGCGCGGGCCACGGAGTCGCGCAGGCGCGTGGCGAACTCCTCGTCGGAGGCGACGCGCAGGCGGTCGACGATCACCGACAGCTCGTCGGGCCGGACGGCGGGATCGAGTTCCGGCAGCAGCTCCTCGATGAAACGTGTGCGGCCGTCGTACTGCACGCGCTGGATGCCGTCGCCCATGAGCAGCGTCAGCTTCTCGATGACGCCCTGCCCCTCGGCGGCGACCAGCGGCGCTGCGACGAGCGCTTTCGCTCCCTGACCGAGCGCGAGGACGTATTGGGCCACGTCGTCGACGTCGTAGCACTTCACCTCGCGGCCCGATACGGGCGAGAAGGTGCGGCCGATGCGGGCGAAGAGCAGTTTGAGGTAGTCGTAGATCTCGGTGGTGGTGCCGACCGTCGAACGCGGATTGCGCGTGTTGACCTTCTGTTCGATGGCGATGGCCGGCGCGATCCCCGTGATGAGGTCGACGTCGGGCTTGTCGATCTTGCCCAGAAACTGCCGGGCGTAGGCCGACAGGCTCTCCACGTAGCGGCGCTGCCCCTCGGCGAAGATCGTGTCGAAGGCCAGGGTCGATTTGCCCGAGCCGGAGAGGCCCGTGATGACGGTGAGCGTGTCGTGCGGGATTTCCACCTCGATGTTTCGGAGGTTGTGTACCCGCGCTCCCTTGATATGGATGCTTTTCGGTTCGTTCATGTTTCGATGGTCGCTCCTTCGACCTTGCGGAGTCGTTCGGTTAATCGTTCGGCGCGGCTGGCGCGGATACGCAGCACGATCGACGAGAGATTGTCGAACCGCTGCGACTCGACGGCGGGCTGCTCCTCCTTGACGATGCGCATGATGTCGTTCATCGCCGCGTAGGAGAAGGTCACCGCGATGCGGCGGTCGACCGTTCGCTGCACGATGCGTGCCGCCGCCAGTACCTCCGCCGCCGACTCCTTGTATGCGGCGATAAGGCCCGGCACGCCCAGTTTCGTCCCGCCGAAATAACGCACGACGACGATCAGGCAGTCGGTCGTTTCGTGCGAGAGCAGCTGCCCCAGAATCGGCCGGCCGGCCGTCGACGAGGGTTCGCCGTCGTCGTTGGCGCGGAACGCCTCGCCGTGCGGCCCCAGCCGCCAGGCGTAACAATGGTGCGTGGCGTCGTAGTAACGTTTGCGCAACGCTTCGAGCCGGCTGCGGATCTCCTCTTCGTCAGCGACGGGATAGGCGAAAGCGAGAAATTTGCTGCTCTTTTCCTTGTAGATCGCCTCGGCCGGCGCTTCGATGGTCAGATAGGTATCGTCGGCTGGCGTCGTCATTTCACTTTGGTGAAGAGCCGGTTCCACCGGATGTTCGACGGGAACGATTTCTGTGCGTCGAGCGACAGCCAGATGAACGAGGCGCGCCCCACGATGTGGTCTTCGGGCACGAAACCCCAGAAACGCGAGTCGGCCGAGTTGTGGCGGTTGTCGCCCATCATCCAGTAGTAGTTCATGCGGAAGGTGTAGTCCGCGGCCGGCTGGCCGTTGAGCAGTACCCTGCCGTCGGGCAGTTCTTCCACGCGGTTGCCTTCGTAGACTTCGATGCAGCGGCGGTAGAGTCGCATGTTCTCGGGTGTGAGCGGGATCGTCGCCCCGCGGGCCGGAATCCAGATCGGGCCGTAATTGTCCTGATTCCATCCCAGCGTCAGGTCGTGGGGATAGACTTCGCGGTTGGGCTCCTCGTAGATGAAACGTTCGACGGCCAGCACGTTGCCCATGCGGCGCAACTCCTCGGCCCGCTCGTCGTCGAGCAGCATGTAGTAGTTCGAGCCGTTGCCGCCGCTCCACTCGGTGATGCCGAGCTTGTCGATCGCGTATTTCGACAGCGGCGACGAGGTCATCACCGTATACATGTACTGCTTGCCCTCGACGGGAGCCTGCGGCTCGTCGTTGACGTAGACTTCGCCGCCCACGATTTTGAGCGAGTCGCCGGCGATGGCCACGCAGCGTTTGATGTAGTTCTCGCGCTTGTCGACCGGACGGGTGATGACCGTGTAGTCGCGGAACAGTTTCTCGCGGCCCGCCCTGGCGCCCAGCGTGCGCTGGTATTCGCGCAGCACGTCGTAGTAGGTGGCGTCCTGCCGCTGGAGCAGCACCGTGTCGCCGGCGGGGAAGTTGAAGACCACCACGTCGTTGCGCTCGATGCTGCGCAATCCTTTGAGCCGGTGGTACGGCCATCGGATGCACTCCGAGAAGGATTTCTTCGTCTGCGAGAAGGGCATCGTATGGTGTACGAAGGGGAACGACACCGGCGTGTTGGGCATCTGGGGGCCGTAGGCCACCTTGCTCACGTAGAGGTAGTCGCCGATAAGAAGCGACGACTCCATCGACGACGACGGGATGACGTACATCTGGAAGACGAAGATGTGGATGAGCGAGGCGACGACCGTTGCGAAAACGATTGCGTTGACCCACTCGTAGATGAATTTGTAGGTCGGGCTGCGGCGGCACCATTCGCGGTTGCGCCGGCCGATGAGCCGCGAGAGGAAATGCGTGAAGTAGAGGTCGACGATGACCAGTTCGCCCAGCAGCAGCCACAGGTTGCCCGTCCAGACGACGAACCACAGGATATAGAGGAGGCTCCAGAAGATGAAGCCGAACCATTTGTTACGCAGGATTGCCTTGATTTTTTCCATGTCGGAGTTGTTCGGTTTGTGTCGGCAGCGACGCTATTCTATCAGGAGTGCGGCGATGGTCGGAGACTTTTTCATCGGAATCGTCTCGCTTCGCCGCCTATTTCAACAGGTCGTCCATCGTGTAGACGCCCCGCTTGCCGTTCAGGAATTCTGCCGCGATGACGGCCCCCAGGGCCAGCGTGCGGCGGTTGAGGATCTCGTGCCGCAGCGTCAGCACGTCGTCCGCCGAGGTGTAGGTGACGGTGTGGATACCCGGCACCGCCCCTTCGCGGATCGATGCGATCGCCAGCTCCGAGGGATCGGCCGCAGGGCGGTTCACCCAACGCTCCTTCGTGCCGATGCGGCCGATGATCTCTTCGGCCAGCGTGATGGCCGTGCCGCTCGGTGCATCCTTCTTCTGCGTGTGGTGCACCTCCTCGATGCGGACGTCGTAACCGCCGACGCGGCCGACCATTTCGGCCAGCTGCCGGTTGAGCCGGAACAGCAGGTTGACCCCCAGCGAGTAGTTCGAGGCGTAGAAAAAGGCCCCGCCCCGCTCCTTGCAGCGGGTTTTCAGTTCGTCGAGGCGATCCGTCCAGCCCGTCGTGCCGCTTACGACCGGCGTACCGGCGTCGATGCAGGCGCGGATGTTGTCGTAGGCCGTTGCGGGCGTCGTGAATTCGAGCGCCACGTCGATGCCGCGCAGATGCGCCGCGTCGAGGTCGCCGCGGTTGTCGGCGTCGACGATCAGCCTCACGCCGTGCCCTCGTTCGACGAGGAGACGTTCGATCTCGCGTCCCATTTTCCCGTATCCGATGATAGCTGCGTTCATAGTGCGAAAAAATATTTGGACAAAGATACGATTAAGCCGAGAGCAATGCAAATTTATTTGCAATTGCCGAGGCGCAGTATCTAAGGCGTCAGCCAAAGATGCGATAAGCGAAGGCAATATCAAATTTATTTGCAATTGCCGAGGCGGAGTATCTAAGGCGCGAAACCGAAGATACGAAATCCTCGATGAGTGCGGAGGGTGTTCCGGATTTTTTCGTACCTTTGTCTTGCTATCTTTTTGTATCTGTCTGAAAACGTAAACACGCGCTAAATTGGTATGTTGCGATGCGTTATTTTGTCGAACTGAGTTACAACGGAGGCCGTTATTGCGGCTGGCAGCGTCAGCGTGACGCCGCTTCGGTGCAGGAGACGCTCGAACGGGCGCTTTCGACGCTGCTGCGCGAGCCTGTCGAGGTGACCGGCGCGGGCCGTACCGACACGGGCGTGCACGCCGCCTATGCCGTGGCGCATTTCGACGTAGCGGCGCCGCTGACCGATCCGGAGCATACGGTCTACAAACTCAATTGCCTGCTGCCCGACGACGTCGCCGTCTTCGGCGTGGCACCGGTCGCGGACGATGCGCACGCCCGTTTCAGTGCGGCGGAGCGCGAGTACCGCTATTTCATCGAGTCGCGCAAGAACCCCTTTACCCGCAGGGCCGCGTGGCACTATTACCGGCCGCTGGATGTGGAGCGGATGGATCGCGCTGCGGCATCGCTTTTGGAGTACGACGATTTTACCTCCTTTGCCAAACTGAACTCCAACAACAAGACCAATATCTGCCGCATCGTGCGGGCCGGTTGGGAGGAGTCGCCCGAAGGAGTGTACCGCTTTACGATCCGTGCCGACCGTTTTCTGCGCAATATGGTGCGGGCGCTGGTGGGGACGCTGGTCGACGTGGGGCGCGGGCGTTACGATGTGGAGGAGTTCCGCGCGATCGTCGAGAGCCGCGACTTGTCGCGCGCGAGCGGCGGCGCGCCGGCCGAAGGACTTTATCTGTGGGACGTCGCCTACCCTGCCGGAGTGTTCCGGCGCGGGGAACGGACGCGAAACCTGTTGTTTAACTAAAAATATTCCGAACTATGGGAACGATTCTCTATCTGGTGGGTTTGGTCTGCGCCGTACTGGCGGTGCTCGACATCTTCAAGAAAAACATTTCGACCGTCGGCAAGGTGATCGCCTCGGTGCTCGTATTGCTGACGAGCTGGGTGGGGCTGCTGGTTTACTATTTCTACGCGAAGGATCATCTCGAAGAGTGGTTCAAGTAGGCGGTTCGACGGAAAATGGAAACGGGCCGGTGCATCGCACCGGCCCGTTTCGTCGGGAAGCGCTACCCTATTGGATTTCCGAGAGCGACGGTGTGGCGCGGGGCGTGAAGTCGTTGGTCGAATTGTTCGTGTCGACCAGCTTGCCGTCGGCTGCGACCTTGCGGCGTACGCTCAGACCGTAGCTCGTCTGGTCGGAGCTCGTCTCGCAGGCATAGGTGTAACCGGCGTCGAGCTCTGTATCCCACGGATTCGTCAGATACTCGGACGAAACACCCAGATTGACGGCGTCGACGATCCACGAATTGGGTACCTTGAAGCAGTTCTTGAAGGTCATGTCGTAGTCCTTTCCGTTGGGCGAATGGAAGATATAGCTGCCCGTGAAAGCGTAATCGGCGAGGAACCTGTCTCGGGTCATTCCGATGGGAGGGATAGCCAGTGCGCAAGAGCGTTTACCCGCAGCGTCGAGCATGATGACGCTCTTGGTGTAGGTGTACCAGATGTCGAGATTGTCCACTTTGGGGTTGTCGATATCGAGCATGGATTCGACTGTCGACTCGTTGTACCACTCGAAATCGGCCGAGGTCAGATCGAAGGAGTTGGGGTTGGTCGCCTTGTGGTTCTGGGCGTTGTTGCAGATCAGGAGCGACTCGCCGGCCTTGACCAGGACGTCGTCGCCGTCGCCCGGAATGCAGAGAATCTCGTCGACGATGCAGTAATTCGGCCGGGGATCTTCGCCCTCGTTGAACGAGATGTTCTGGACGGAGGTGATCTTCGACGACGTGATAATCAGTAGCCCGTCGGCGTAGAGATCCTGGTCGGTGTTGTTGCGGATCTTGATGTATTGGTCGCCGTGAGCCTTGTCGACCTTGCCCGTGGCGGGGAGGGGGCAGGAGGTGAAGAACGACTCTTCGATCAGGAAATCGCCGCTGTAAAGGCTGTTCTCGGACTGCTTGATATTCATGTAGGCCAGCGTCGTACCGGTCGTTTTCTCCGCGAGTGTGACGGTCGTCGAACGTTCGGCGCCCGTCGTGTTGGGTTTTACCGAGAGGACGACTACCTCGCCCTCGCTCTGTTCGCTCAGGCCGATCCAGTCCGCGTCGGCGGCGGGAATGTCGATCGTGTAGTCCGAAGTCGTCAGCGTGACCATCACGTTGCCGCCGCGTGCGCGGAGGTTGAAGTTCGTCGTGGTGGGATCTTTCGGTGTCTCCGTTCCGTCGTCGTCGGAGCAGGCGGTCATGCCGGTCGCCAGCGCGACGACCGTCAGCATTGCAAAGAGTTTTCTCATCGTTTTACAGTATTAGAAATTAAACATAAATATCGTTTCAAAAACAGATTCCGCAGGCGATCGTGGCCAAGTGGACACGCACGCCGTCCATGTAGATGCCCGGGCGCCACGAGGCGTCGACGAAGAGCGCCAGCGAACGGCGCAGCTCCCGTTCGGCGCGCAAGGCTGCCGTGAGTTCGACGGCGTCGGCCGTCATGCGGTCGACGCTGTCGAAGAGCATGGCGCCGATGTCGGGATCGAGACGGCTGTCGGTCAACAGCGTGTGGCGGGTCAGGTTGACCGCGTAGCGGCCGCCGACCGTCGCGCGCAGCGTACCGCGCTGTCCGTGACGGGTCAGATGCAGGTCGCAGCCGGCGCCGGCCGTCGACAGGGCGATTTCCCGCTTCGGGTAGGGATAATCGGCTGACGTGCGGAAGTACCCGACCGACGGTGCGAGCGTGTAGTCCGTCTGCGGGCGATTCCAGGTCACCATCCCCCCGGCAGCGAGTCGCAGCGTGCGGTTGCGGTACATTGCGAACTCGCCCAATATCCGGTAGTCCGCCGTCTCGCCGTTGTCGACGACGTTTTCGAATCCCTGCCTCAATTCGTAGGAGCCCTCCACTGCGAAACCTCCCCGCTCGTAGCGGCGTGCGACGCTGCCCGACAGGGTTTGCGTCACGAGTCGGCCTGCCGGGGCGTAATTGAGTTCGCTGAAAATGTTGCGGTTGGAGAAACGCTCGTATTGCAGGAGGGCCGACCAGCCGCAGGTGCGGCTCGGGACTGCTGTCAGCGAAAGCGCGTATCCCTTGCCTTTGTAGAAGAGGGACTGGTCTTCGCCTCCGACGTAACGTGCGAAATAGTTGCCCAGTCCCGTCATGAGGAATTCGACGGTATTGGCGCCCCGTTCGTCGAAGAATCCGACCTCCTGCGACTGTTTGTAAATGCGTCCGCGCGCAGTCAGGGCGATGAGGGATCGATCCGTCGAGAATCCGGCGCCGATCGTGCCCGTCAGATCGTTGACGATGTTGTGGGGACGGGGATCGACCTGTCGGAATTCGTGGCGGGCGCGGTAATCGATGCCGATCCCGTAATTGATCCGCCCGTCGCGGCGCACGTACGCGCCTCGAAAGGCGTACTCTTCGGTCGAAAGGTCGCCGCCCACCGAATCGGCCAGGACGAAGGGGCGCAGCAGACGGTAGTCGGCCGTGGAGTTCCAGCGAACGTTGTCCGTGCGTCCCCGTTCGTAGGAGGCGCCGGCCGTGACGACCGACTGCTCGTCGAGTCGCAGATAGGAGTCGGCGCGGAACATCCCGACGAGTACGCCGTCGCCCTCGGGTTGCAGGATCGGCCGGCTCTCGCTGCGCAGGTCGCCCTGCAATCTCAGCGTGGAGTACGAGACCGGATAGCGGTAAAGCATCGCCGCGGGAGAACTTTCGTAGGCCGAAGCATCCAGCGTCGCGAGCGGGGCGTTGTGGAACTCCGCACGGCGGAGTATGCCGAGCGAGTCGCGCACGGCTGCGGTTTGCGCTTCGCTCCACAAAGGCAGCGGCAACAGACAGAACAACAGGAGGCGCAGCGGTTTCATGGTCAGTTGACGTATTTTAACAACAATACGATCGCACTCCGGTCGTCCATCCAGGCGAGCGCTTCGGACGGGGTGTTGTGGTCGGCGTTGCGGACGTATTGCACCGTTCCGTCGGTGTAGTGCAGGTTGGCCTCGACGATGAGGGTGTAGACCCCCTTTTGCAGCGTGAGGGTCGCCGACCGTCCGTCGAGGACGGTGAAGAAGACCCGTTCCTTCGTGTTGATGTTCTCGCAATAGGAGATGTCGGAGAGGAGCTCGATTCGTTCGACCGGACGGTCGTCGGGCAGGATGAAGCGGACGGAAAGTTGCGTGAACAACTCCCGGCCGTCCGATTCGCAGGCGGTCGAGCAGAGGCTCAGGAGCGGAAACAAGAGTAGAAGACGTCGCATGTCGGGGTCGTTATAGCTTAATATTCAGCTCCATGCCGAAGTAAGGCGTGACTTCGCGGCGGATATGGCGGCCGTCGGATGTGTGATAATCGGGGGTGTAATCGAGCAGTTTGTTGACGAACAGAGCCACGGCCATCTTGTCGCGATAGAGCTTTTTCGTGATTTTGAGGTTGACATTCATGCTGAACGGAGTGGTTACATAGCGCCACAGCGTGGGGTCGCTGTCGCGTACGAGTGCCGACAGCAGACCGTCGGCAGCCGATTCGGCCGTGAACGGGTGCGAGACGAGATTCTCGTCGAGATACGAAATCGGCCAGGCCGAAACCGGCGTATTGCGGCTTCCGAGGAACCACATGCACTGGAACGATGTGGAGAGAATGAGTTTCAGGCGGGGAATCTGCGTGTCGAGCAGAAAATTGGTATTGCACATTTCGCGCAGGTAACCGTCCGTCGAAAAGTAGTACCCGACGTACGGGTAGGTCTGTCCTCCGGGGGCGGAGGTCGGCAGCAGGTACTCGGGGTGCATGTTGGAGTAGTTCGTCCGGAAATAGGCGCCCGTGACGGTAACTCGCGTGGCGATCGCGCGGATGCGCTGCGAGGTGAAGGCGAATTCGATGCCCGACTTTTCCGTGCGGCTGCCGTTGGTCGAGCGGGAGTACCCGCCCAACCGCGTCTCTTCCGTATAGGGGATGCCGTCGAGCGACGGGGGACCGTCCAACTGTTCCATGTCGATCGCCGTTTCGTCGTAATCCCGGAAGGTGAAGCTCCGATAGTCCGACGTCGTGCGGAATCCCGACGTCATGTCTTCGCGGAAATAAGTCACCGACAGCTGGTTGTCGTTCCAGCCGGCGTCGAGGCGAACCTCCCATTTGAAATTGCGTGCGGCACGCAGGTCGTAATTCGTCGGATCGAGCGTGTAGAGTCGCAGGTTGATCCGCCGGAGTGCGGGATTCGCAGGCCAGTAGTTGAGCTGGGTGAAATCGAAATACTCCGTGTCGGGATAGAGGCTGTCCATCGTCGGGAATTTGGTGTGCCAGCCGACACCTCCGCCCAATCGCAGGGTGAGATTCCGGCCGGCGACATGGAATCGCGGCAGTGCGACGACGACGTTGGCGCGCGGATCGAAATAGAATTTCCCCTGAATCGTATAGCGGCGTCCCAGATTGAACATGGAGGCGGCGCGCACGCCTCCCGTAGCCTCCACGCGGAAGTCTCCGAGAGCGAGCGTCGTGGCGTCTTCGAGGAAAAACGAGAGTTTGTGCAGGGCGGGGATCGCGTCGTAGGCGCGGGGCCGCGAATCCATCTGCGGGCTGAACGGCCGGGCGACGTCGAAGACCAGCCCGCGGCCGTAGTTCTTGTCCATCGACCAGTCGGCCCCGACGCGCAGCGTGTTGCGCGAACGTTCGGTGTCGGCGTTGAAGGTCGCTACGGCCTTGGCATAGCCGTAGAACGGTTTGCCGTCGACGAGCAGCGTGGCGTCGTAGGAGGCGGGGATGATGACGGCGTCGTACTCCCCCGGCTCGGTGCCCCACGTCTTGGCGAAATCGGAACCGGTCTCCACGAACCTCCAACGGTCGATACGGTCGAATTCGGCGCTGAACGATGCCGTGAGGTCGAGACTGTGGAAAAATTGCCGATGCCGCGCCTCTACGGCGAACGTCGCGGCGAACTGCGTGCGGTTGTAATTCGACTTGTAGCGCTCGACGGGGCCTCCCAGACCGTTGTCGAGGTCCTGGTCGGATTTCTTGTTGTCGAACGAACCCGTATAGTCGAGACTGCCGCCCGCTGAGTAGCGGTAGGCGCTACCCTGCCAGTGGCGGCCGAAGCGGACGGAACCGGTCAGTCGTTGGTAGCTCTGACGCGGATTGCGGGGATCGGAGGCGGCCGTCAGGTAGTCGGCGTTGATATTCAGCGTCGTGCGTTCTGCGTCACCCCCCCCCTTCCGTTCGAATCCCTTTCCGACGGAGAAGAGTTTGCTGCTCATGTCGGCCTTGAAGCGGGCGGTGAGGTCGCGGCCGCCCTCGCGGCGCTTGACCTTGACCAGTCCGCTCGTCAGGTCGCCGTATTCGACCGAAGGGATGCCCCGCACGATTTCGACCGATTCGATGTCGTCGGTCGAGATCGCACGTGTATCGACGCCGCGATTGACGTTGGCGTACTCTTGGATCGACCCGTAGGAGGTCGAATATTGCAGGTTGGCATCATTACTTATGGGGATGCCGTCTACCTGAATCTGGGTACCCAATGCCGACGTAGCGTAATTGGCGGAGCTCGAAGGGTCGGCTTCGCGCAGGCGGATCTCCTGCGGCGCTCCGAACGAGGGGTCGGTGGCGCGGCCGCCGGGGATCAGCTCCATGAGGTCGGCGATGCTCGACGGCTGGATGTGGGCGATGGCTTCGCGGCCGATCTTCGACGACGACGTGGGCCCTTTGGATTCGGCGGCCGTCACCAGCACCTCGCCGATGGCCACCGGATCGATGTCGAGCCGGATTCGGCGGCGGGTCAGTCCGGCGGGAAGTTGCAGTTCGCCTTGCAGAAATACGTGTCCCATGTATAATAGACGGAGTTCGAAACGTCCCGGTTTCAGCCCTTCCAGCAGACATACGCCCCGGGCGTCGGCCGCCGCGGCCCGTTCCTTCCCGGTTCCTTCCTTCGGACGGAGCGAACAGACGGCGTATCCCAACGCTTCGCCCGAAGCGGCGTCGGTCACGGTTACTTCCAGTCGCGCTTCGTCCGTAGTCTGTGCCTCGGCGGCGGAAGCGAGAAGGAGTCCCAGCAACAGAAGAGTATATGGTTTCATGCGTTTCGCGTACGTCCTCTTTGATTTATTTACGCAACAAAAGTAACCTGCATCCGTCGGGCGGGCAATACCGTTTTATTGGGGTTTCCCCGTTGCTTAAATACCTGATTTTCGGTATGGGGGTGTCGGCGGATTTGCCCTACCTTTGCCCGTACAAATGACTAAAATTCGCAAAGTGATGAAAACGAACAAATTGATGATGTCGGCGACCGCTTTCCTGTTGCTTCTGGCAGGTGTCGGGTGCGGCAATCGTACGACGAAGGCGGAATCGACCGCCGCTGCCGCAGAGGCCGCGGTCGGCGAGGCGTTGCAGATCGACGACCTGCTGGCCGGGGCCGATTCGCTGGCCGGAAAAGAGGTGTGGATCGAGGGGGTATGCACCCATGCCTGCAAGCACGGCGCACGCAAGATCTTCCTCATGGGCAGCGACGATACGCAGACGATTCGCGTCGAGAGCGGCAAGCTGGGAAAATTCGATCCGCAGTGCGTGGGCAGCATCGTCCGCGTGAAGGGAATCCTGCGCGAACAGCGTGTGGATGAAGACTATCTGCACAGCTGGGAGGAGCAGGTTCGCACGCAGGCGGGTGAACAGCACGGAACGACTGCGGCCGGCTGCGATTCGGAGAAGAAGGCCCGCGGCGAAACGGCTGCGACCGTCGAGGGCCGTATCGCCGACTTCCGCCGTAAGATTGCCGAACGGAATGCGGCCGAGGGGAAACCCTATCTGTCGTTCTATTTCGTAGAGGCGCAGTCGTATGAATTCGACCGCTAACCGGCTGCGTCGCTGGAGCCGGAACGTGCACCGCGAGCTGTCGTTCTTCTTTTCGGGAATGCTGCTTATCTACGCCGTTTCGGGGCTGGTGATGAACCACCGCGATACGATCAATCCCAACTATTCGGTCGAGCAGCGGCGCTACGTCGTCGGGGAGCCGCTTCCCGCACGGGATCGGCTGACGCGCGACGACGTCGTCCGTCTGCTCGCGCCGCTGGACGAGGCCGACAACTACACCAAACACTATTTTCCGGAATCGGACGTGCTCAAAGTCTTCCTCAAAGGCGGTTCGAGCCTCACCGTACGGCTATCGGACGGCGAGGCGTTCTACGAGAAGCTGACGCGCCGTCCCGTGCTGGGGGCCATGACGCGCCTGCATTACAATCCCGGGCGATGGTGGACGTGGTTCTCGGATCTGTTCGCCGTGGGACTCGTGGCGATCGTCGCAAGCGGCTTGTTGCTGCTCAAGGGGCCGAAGGGGCTTCGGGGACGCGGAGGCATGGAACTGGCCGCCGGTATCGCCGTTCCATTGTTGTTCCTGATTTTCTTTTAAATGTTTTCGATAAGCCGGGCGCAGGCTGCGCTTGTGCAAGCTATGCCGAGGCGAGAGAACGAAGAATGAGATTCAACGTATGAGTGCAATCATCGAGTGTCGCAATCTGACACATTATTACGGGCGGCGTCTGATCTACCGCGACCTGAGCTTCGACGTGCCGCAGGGGCGGATTCTGGGGCTGCTGGGGAAGAACGGTACGGGCAAGACCACGACCATCAACATCCTGAGCGGCTACCTGAAACCCCGCAGCGGCGAATGCCGCATCTTCGGGCAGGAGGTGCAGAACCTCGATCCCGTGCTGCGGCGCAATATCGGCCTGCTGATCGAGGGACACGTGCAGTACCAGTTCATGACCATCGAACAGATCGAGAAGTTCTACTCGGTCTTCTACCCCGCCTGGCGCCGCGACGCCTACTACGAGTTGATGCGCAAGCTGAAAGTCGCACCCGGGCAGCGGATTTCGCGCATGTCGTGCGGCCAGCGTTCGCAGGTGGCGCTGGGGCTGATTCTGGCGCAGAATCCCGAACTGCTCGTGCTCGACGACTTCTCGCTGGGGCTCGATCCGGGCTATCGCCGGCTCTTCGTCGACTACCTGCGCGAATATGCCCGCGCCGAGTCGAAAACCGTCTTTCTGACCTCGCATATCATTCAGGATATGGAGCGCCTGGTCGACGACTGTATCATCATGGACTACGGCAGCATCCTGACGCAGCGCCCCGTCGCGGAGCTGCTGGCCGAAGTGCGGCGTTACGGCTTCACCGTGCCCGAGGGCTACGAGATTCCCGACGCGAAGGAGTTTTACCACCCGTCGGTGATCCGCAACCGGGCCGAACTCTTTTCGTTCCTGCCGCCCGCCGAGGTCGAGCGGACGCTGCGGCGGTTGCAGGTGCCTTACGGCGAATTTACCTCCGAACAGGTGACGTCGCTCGAAGACGCCTTTATCGGTCTGACCGGAAAATATTGATGAATTATGTTACGTGCTATTTTTTATAAGGAGTGGCTGAAAACGCGCTGGTACTATCTGGTCGCCGTGCTTCTCTCGCTCAGTTTTGTCGGTTATGTGCTGTTGAATTTCTTCCGTGCGGCGGGATTGAAGGGCATCGCCCACCTGTGGGAGGTGATGCTGTTGCGCGACGCGGTGTTCGTCGACCTGCTGCAATTCGTGCCGCTGGTCGTGGGGCTGCTTTTCGCCGTGGTGCAGTTCGTGCCCGAAATGCAGCGCAAGTGCCTGAAACTGACGCTTCACCTGCCCTGTCCGGAATTAAGGATGATCGGTGCGATGCTGCTCTACGGCGGGCTGCTGCTGGGGGTGCTGTTCGCCGTGTCGCTCGGCGTGCTGTTCGTCGCCTTTCGGGCGGTGCTGGCGCCCGAACTGGTACGGCATATCCTGCTGACGGCCGCACCGTGGTATGCGGCGGGGATCGCCGCCTATCTGCTCGCGGCGTGGATCTGTCTGGAACCGACGTGGCGGCGCCGGCTGCTCTACGGTGCGGTCGCGGCGTGCGTGCTGAGGCTCTTCTTTCTGGCGCCTGCTCCCGAAGCTTACGACGGCTTCCTGCCGTGGTTGACGCTCTGCACCCTGTGCACCGCCTCCTGGTCGTGGTGGTCGGTCGTTCGGTTCAAGGAGGGACGGCAGGATTAACGAATAACAGTGTGGATATATGATACGTTTCAGCAAACTATTTTTCGGCTTCACCGTGTTCGTGCTGCTTCTGTGGCTGCTGCCGTGGGCCTATAATTTCGCCTTCTACAAACCCGAACGGACGCCCTTCACGCTGTGGAGCTGCGTAGTCGGCGATTTCGCCGTGGTCGATTTCGCGGGCGACGGGATCGTGCGCCGCGACCGCGGCGGCCGCACCTACACCGACCGGGAGTTCGACAGCATCCTGCCGACCTTCTATGCGCGTCAGCTGCTCAACGACGAGCGGTTTCCCGATTCGCTGTGCGGCGTGGCCGTCACGCCCCGCCTGCTGCAAAGCGAGAACTTCATGTTCCGCTCGACGCCGGCGGAGATCAACAAACCCCGTACGGGGCTCTATCCGCTGTTGGAATCGATGTCGGGGCGCGTCGATCTGGAGATGCCCGACGACGTCTTCCGCATCACGTCCTCGGGTATCGAGTTCGTCGTCATGGCGACCAATCGCATCGACCGCGGAAAGAGCGACCGTTTCACCGAGGCGATGACCCGCAAGGGCTTCCGCTTTCCGGCGCTTGCGGTGGCGGGCAATCCGTCGACGCGCAAGGAGTACGACGAAGGCTATCTGCTGCTCGACGCTTCGCGGCAGTTGTTCCACCTCAAACAGGTCAAGGGGCGTCCCTATGTCCGTGCGATCGATCTGCCCGAAGGGGTGCAGCCCGAACATCTCTTCGTGACGGAGTTCCCGTCGCGTCGTACGCTGGGATTCCTGACCGATACGGAGAACGGGTTCCATGTATTGTCGAAACCCTCCTACGAGATCGTCCGCGTGGGGATTCCGGGCTGGAACCCCGAGAGCGAGTCGCTGACCGTCATCGGGAATATGTTCGACTGGACGGTGCGGGTCACGGGTGCCGGAGCCGACCGCTACTATGCGGTCGACGCCCGGCGGGAGTACCGGCTGATCGATTCGATGGTCTACGGGTCGGAGCGGACTCCCCTGCCCGGGCTGGTCTTCACGTCGTATGACGACGGCTATGTGAAACCCCGTTTCGAGTAGTGCGGCGCCCTTTGTGAAAGAGGACTGATCCAATTATATTCATCGGCAGGATAATCGATTCGATTATCCTGCCGATTTTTGGTCTCTTATTCCGATTGGAGCGAAGAGGCGATGCCGTGTCGCATGGCGGTCATTTCATGATTCTCGGTATCTAAATGATGGTTATCTTAACGTCGATCGCGCTTCCGGGAAGTTTGGAGTATAGTCCCCAAATGTAAAACGTAGTTATGACCGTCGGAGAGGCTCCTCCCATTCTACTGTATACCAGATTTAAGGTCATTTTACCGGATTCGGTGTCGGTGTCGACAGCCTGCTTCTCGAAAGAGTATCCGGGGTCGCCCAACAGATGTTGTCCGATGATGAGCGTGTATTTTTCGAAGTCGATGACCGGCAGGACAACCGAAGGCGGCGCAACGGCCTCGAACTCTTCCGTGCTGTTGATCAGGAAACATTCCGTTTCACCGAAATCGATTTCGGAGAAGTTAAATTTTACTTCGGAGCAGTTGTAGGAACTCTCCGGCAGATGCGTCGTGAAAAAAGCCGTTACCTCCTCGGAGGCGGCGACGGGAGGCGTGCCGACGACTTCGGGTTCTTTCGAGTCGTCGCACGCAACGAGGTTTCCGCCCAGCAGGAGCAGGACTGCTTTCAGAATCAGAACGTTGGATTTCATGTCGTGATGGTTTTAGGTTTGAAATGAATCGTCGGATGTTTTTCCGTGAATCTTGTGAATTATGATACAGAAAACCGGAATGTTTAAAAACGTTTCATCGTTTCAATACAAAGTTATTGAATTCAGCCGTCTATTCAATGATTTTTGCAAAAAAAATGATGCAGACTGAAAAGGTAGCGATGTCGAAAGGATGTGTTCGCAATTCTGTAATACGTCGTTGGTTTGCAGCGTGCAAGAGAAAAATATTCCGGTATTTGAAAAACCGAAGCGCTCTCCCTTTTGGTATCATTGCCAAGGAACGAACGCCTGCTTCCGATAAGGAAGCAGGCCTTCGCCTTTTATCGTCGGACCGTGGCTACCGTACGCGCAGCGAGCGGCCGATGCGCAGCGTCGTGGTGCGCGAAATGCCGTTGAGCTGGCAGAGCCGCGAAACGGTCGTGCCGTAACGCACCGCGATGCCGCCCAGCGTGTCGCCCGAACGGATCCTGTGGTATTGCGCCGAAGCGAGCGCTTTGCGGGCCTCCTCGGCTCTCTTTTCGTCGTTGGCTTCGGCCTCCTCGTCTTCGAAGTCCTGCGAGGCGCTCGAATGGATATCCAGATAGCTCTTTTTGAGCAGGAAGGTTTCGCGCCGCAGGTTGCCGCTCTGGAAGTCGATCAGTCGTTCGGGGTCGAACGACTGTCCGCAGTAGCGCGTCTCGAAGTGGAGATGCGGGCCGGTGCTGCGTCCCGTGCTGCCGCCGTAGCCGATGATCTGCCCCGCCTCGACCCATTCGTCGGCGTGGACGATCCGCTCCGAGAGGTGGCCGTAGAAGGTTTCCAGTCCGTTGTCGTGGCGGATGACGATCAGGTTGCCGTAGCCGCCGGATTTGGACGACGGGATCGAGATGCGCACCTTGCCGTTGAAGGTGGCGTAGATCGGGTCGCCCGTTTTCAGCGGCAGGTCTACGCCCTGATGCTTGCGCCGACGGCGCATACCGAACTTCGAACGGATGGCGGCCTTGTAGGGATAGTGGTAGCATTTGAGCGAGTCGACCAGCTCGATGTCCACCGAACGCGGCAGGTCGGCGAGCTTCACCACGTCGCGGTAGGGAAAGAGTTTGGTCGTGTCCCAGCAGCGGGTGTAGATTTCGCTGTCCTTGACGTAGTCGCGGTTGCGGAGGTATTTCCATGTGTTGTCGTTGAACAAGACGATCATCACTGCGTCGTTGCCCGAAGGGAGCGTGTCGACGGCGATCACCCCGTCGACGTATTCGGTCGATTCGACCGGCTGCGGCTCTTTCCGCGGTTTGAGCGTCTCGGCCTGCTCCTTTTCGAGGCAGTCGATCTCCTGCTGGATCTCTTGCAGAAGTTTGCGCATGTGGTCGATGCTCTGGGCTTGCAGGGGCGCGGCCGCGCCGGTGAAAAGAAGGGCGGTGAAAAGATAACGCAATTTCATCGAGTGTGTGTTTTAGTTTCGCTGAATCAAAATTAAGGTCATCGCTCCTGTTCGCGCAGGAACTCTTCGGCCGCTTCGAGCGCCCGGTAGAACTCTTCGCCGAAACGCCGCACGATCGGCTCTCGCAGGGCTTTGTAGACGGGGATGCCCAGCCGGCGGCCGCACTCCACCGCGGGCCGGCAAACCTCCCAGCGGTGATAGTTGAGGCCCAGCGTACCGTTCGAGAAGCGCACGACGCGGATCGGATAGAGGTGGCACGAGATCGGCTTGCGGAACGAGCACCGTCCTTCGCGGAAGGCCCGTTCGACGGCGCAGAGCGTCACGCCGTTTTCGGTGTAGGAGTAGGCGCACTCGGCGTCGCCGACCAGCGGCGTGGTGTAGTCGCCCTCGTCGTCCACGACCATGAAGCCCTGCCGCTCGACGGCGGCGATGCCCTCTGGGGTCATGTAGGGCTTGTAGGTCTCGTACTGGGCTTCGAGCGTTGCGACCTCCTCGATTTCGAGCGGTGCGCCGGCGTTGCCCTCGACGCAGCAGATGCCCTTGCAGCGGCTCAGATCGCAGGCGAAGCACTCGCGCAGCAGGTCGAGGCTTACGATCTTGTCGTCGATTTCGATCATGGCTTGCGGCCGCACGTGTCGGCGATGATGAGGTCGTAGAGTTCGCCCAGCGTCATGCCGGCGGCGCGCACCTGCTTGGGTACGATGCTGCTGGCGCTCATGCCGGGAATGGTGTTGATCTCGATCAGGTAGGGACGGCCTTCGGGCGTGACGATGAAATCCACGCGCACGATGCCCCGGCAGCGGCAGGCCTTGTAGGCCGCCAGCGCGAGACGGTGGAGTTCGGCCGCGGTCTGCGGTGCGATCTCGGCCGGCGTGATCTCGTCCGAATAGCCCGCCTCGTATTTGGCCTGGAAATCGAAGAACTCCTTTTTCGGCCGGATCTCCGTGATCGGGAGCAGGTATTCCCTGCCGCCGGCGATCAGTACGCCGCAGCCCATTTCGCGGCCGCGGATGCACTCCTCGACGAGCACTTCGTCGCTCTCGGCGAAGGCGCGTTCGACGGCGGCGGGAATTTCGCCGGCTCGTTCGACGCGCGTCACGCCGAAGCTGCTGCCCGAGGCGTTGGGCTTGACGAAGAGCGGCAGTCCCAGTTCGGCCGCGAGTGCGTCGGGATCGACGGCGTCGCCGCGGCGGATGAACCGTTCGCGCGCCAGCCCCACGCCCGTGGCGGCGACGGCGCGCTTGGTCGAGATCTTGTCGAAGGTGATGACCGACGAGGTCATTGAGCACGACGAATAGGGAATGCCCATGATGTCGAGGTAGCCCTGCAACTTGCCGTCCTCGCCCGGCGTGCCGTGGATGAGAATCAGGGCGTAGTCGAATTCGCGGCGGCATCCGTCTACCGTGAGCGAGAAGTCGTTGCGGTCGAGCTGCCACCGGCGTCCGTCGGGGGCCGTGTAGTGCCAGTCGCGGCCGCGGACGTCGATCACCGTCACGTCGTATTTTCCAGGGTCGAGCGCCGCTTCGATCTGGGCTGCGCTCTGCAATGCGATTTCCCGTTCCGAAGAGTCACCTCCGGCCAGAAACGCTATCTTCAATCTGTTCATATCGTAAGTTACGGGTTGTAGATGTCTTTGTAACGGAAGGCGAGGATTTCCTCGATCTGTTCGGCGTATTGGCGCGCTTCGTCGCGTGCGGGATCGATTCCGAGCGCGCGGTTGAAATCGTTGAGCGCCTTGCCCCACTCCTGGCGGCGGTAGTACCACCGTCCGCGTTCGACGAGCAGTGCGGCGTTGCACGGCTCCTCGCCGATGCGTTCGGTGAGCCGTTCGGCGTAGCGGACGGGGTCCCAGAGCCGTTTCTCGCGGATGTAGGCCAGCACTTCGGGCGTGAGCATCGCCGATGCGTCGTCGCCCTGCTCCAATGCGCGGCGCACCTCGGTCGAGGAGAAGTCGCACAGCGGCGCTTCGTTCAGAAGGGTGATCCGGTCGAGGTATTGCGTCGTCTCGAAGCCTCTGCGCGGGTAGACCAGCAACGGATAGCCGTCGAGGATCTCGCGGTAGTCTCGCCAGCGTTCGAGCTGCGGGACGAGGTCGGCGCCCAGCAGTACCGAAAAACGCATTTGTCCGCCGTAGTTCCGCGAGAGGTACCGCAGCGTGTCGATCGTGTAGGAGGGTTTTTCGAGCAGGAATTCGATGACCGAGGGTTTGATCCGTTCGGGGAAACGCGAGCGGGCGCAGGCCAGTTCGGCCATTTCGAAACGGTTCAGCTCGGGTGCGAGCGAATCGTCCGCTTTGAGCGGGTTCTTCGGCGAGACGACCAGCACCACCTCGTCGCAGCCGACATGCTCGGCTACCCACTCGGCCAATGCGATATGCCCCCGATGGACGGGATTGAACGAACCGAAATAGAGAACGACGTGTTTCACGACTCGATCGGTTTAGCTGAGAAAGTCGCGCACGATGCGTTCGACCTCCGCCACGGCCGTGTCCAGCACGTCGTTGACGACGACGTGGTCGAATTCGGGCGCCTTGGTCAGTTCGAACTCCGCTTTGGCGACCCGTTTGGCGATCACTTCGGGAGCATCGGTGCCGCGGAGTTCGAGCCGGCGTTCCAGCTCCTCGATCGACGGCGGCATGATGAAGACGGAGCAGGCGTCGGCGCCGAAGATGCGTTTGAGGTTGATCCCTCCCAGCACGTCGACGTCGAACAGAATGGTATGCCCTTTCCCCCAGATGCGGTCGAGTTCGCTGCGCAGCGTGCCGTAGCAGGTGCCGGCATAGACCTCCTCCCATTCGACGAAACGCTCTTCGTCGACCGCCCGGCGGAATTCGTCGGGCGAGAGGAAATAGTAGTCCACGCCGTCGCGCTCCGTACCGCGCGGTGCGCGCGAAGTGGCCGAGATCGAGAATTCCAGCTGGGGAATCCGTCGGAGCAACTCGCGCACGATGGTCGTCTTGCCCGAACCGCTCGGAGCCGAAAAGATGATGAGTTTTCCCATGAGACCGGATATTAAGCTCTGCTTCGGGTTGACCGTTATAAAATATTGAGTACTTGCTCTTTGATTTTTTCGAGCTCGTCCTTCATCTTTACCACGAGAATCTGGATGTTGCTCTCGTTGGCCTTCGAGCCCATCGTATTGATTTCGCGCCCCATCTCCTGAGCGATGAAACCGAGTTTGCGCCCGGGCGTCTCCTCGTCGGCAGCCACTTCGCGGAAATAGCGGCAGTGGTTTTGCAAGCGTACCTTCTCCTCGGTGATGTCGAGCTTTTCAAGGTAGAAGATCATCTCCTGTTCCAGCCGGTTCGAATCGACCTCGACGTCGAGCTGCGCCAGATTCTCGCGGATGCGGGCCTTGATCGTCTCGGTGCGCGCCTTTTCGTAGGGGACTACCTCCTCCTTGTAGCCTTCGATCTTGTCTACGCGCCGCAGCAGGTCGGCGATCAGCGTGGCGCCCTCCTGCAAGCGGAAGTCGTCGAGCCGGGCGACGGCCTCCCCCGCCGCCGCCAGCAGCGCGGCGTGCTCCTCTTCGGGTACCGTTTCGTTAGGCGTCGAAACCACGTCGGGCATTCGCAGCACCGACTGCATCATGGCGTCGAACGAAGCCTCCATACCTGCATAGGTGAGCGCATCGCTCAACTGGCGGACGTAGGCGCGGAACTGCTCCTTATTTATATGGGCCGAAGTCTCGACGGCCGTACTCTCGGCCGTGACGAAAATTTCGACCTTGCCGCGCTGCAACGCCTTTGTCGCCAGCGTGCGGATTTCGGGTTCGAGCGAACGGTACGCCGAGGGCATTTTGATGCTCAGGTCGAGCTGTTTGGAGTTGAGCGAGCGGATTTCGACGCTGAATTTCTTATTCGGGGCGAGCCTTTCGGCCTTGCCGAAACCGGTCATGGATCTGATCATTGGTCGAGGTAAATTTTTGCAAAAATAGTAAACAAATGCGAAACGGGGAAGGATTCCGTTCGAAAAATGGCTGCCGGCGAATTATCTGAAAATATTTGGGCCGTCGTGGTTGCGGATTCTCATTTTTTGCTTACCTTTGTGTTATCGGAGTAACAGTTATCTAAATCATCAGACTATGAAAAAGCACAATTTTAACGCAGGACCTTCGATCCTGCCTGAAGTCGTTTATGAGAAGACGGCCCGGGCGATCCTCGATTTCAACGGGACGGGGTTGTCGATTCTCTCGATTTCACACCGCTCGAAGGAGTTCGACGAGGTGATGGCTCAGGCGGATTCGCTGCTGCGCGAATTGCTCGATATTCCCGATAACTACAAGATCATCTTCATCGGCGGCGGCGCCAGCACCCACTTCTTCGAGGTGCCCGCCAATTTCCTCAACACCAAGGCGGGATACGTCAATACCGGCGTCTGGGCGAAGAAGGCGATCAAGGAGGCCAAGCGTTACGGCCGGACCGAAGTCGTCGCCTCGTCCGAGGACCGGAATTTCACCTACATCCCCAAAGGCTTCGACATCCCCGCCGATCTGGACTACCTGCACATCACGACCAACAACACGATCTACGGTACGGAGTACACGGCCGACCTCGATTCGCCGGTGCCCGTGATCGCCGACATGAGTTCCGACATCCTGAGCCGTCCGCGCGACGTGAGCAAGTACGCCATGATCTACGGCGGCGCGCAGAAGAATCTCGCTCCGGCGGGCGTCACGTTCGCCATTATCCGCGAGGATATGCTCGACCGGATTCAGCGCGATCTGCCCACGATGGTCGACTACCGCACGCACGTGACCAACAACTCGATGTTCAACACGCCGCCCGTGTTCGCCATCTACGCGCTGACCGAGACGCTCAACTGGCTCAAATCGATCGGCGGCGTGCCCGAAATCTACCGCCGCAACCAGGAGAAGGCGGCGCTGCTCTACGACGAGATCGACCGCAACCCCCTCTTCGTGGGTACGGCGACCGAGGAGGACCGTTCGCTGATGAACATCTGCTTCGTCATGGCCGAGGGCTACGAGGAGCTGGCGCCCGAGTTCTTGGAGTTCGCCAAGTCGCAGGGCATGGTGGGCATCAAGGGACACCGTCTGGTGGGCGGTTTCCGCGCTTCGTGCTACAACGCTCTTCCGAAAGAGAGCGTCGAGGCGCTGGTGGCCTGCATGCAGGAGTTCGCCCGCAAACACGGCAAATAGGCCATGTGTCCGACGATCGTTCCCTACACATACGAGGCGAAAAAAGAGAAACGAATTTATTTCACGTCATTACTCAAAGATATGAAAGTATTGGTTGCAACCGAGAAGCCGTTCGCTAAAAAGGCGGTGGAGGGCATTCGCGGCATTGTGGAAGAGGCGGGGTACGAATTGGCCCTGCTGGAAAAATACGCCGATCGGGCGGAGCTGCTCTCCGCCGTGGCCGATGTCGACGCCCTGATCGTTCGCAGCGACAAGGTGACGGCCGAAGTGATCGCCGCCGCGAGGAATCTCAAAATCGTGGTGCGTGCCGGCGCCGGTTACGACAACGTCGACCTGGAAGCCGCTTCGGCCCGCGGGATCGTGGTGATGAACACCCCCGGGCAGAACTCCAATGCGGTGGCCGAACTGGCCCTTGCGATGATGATCTTCATGGCGCGCAACGGTTTTACGCCCGGCACGGGATCTGAAATTCAGGGCAAGACGCTGGGCATCCATGCCTACGGCAACGTCGGCAAGCTCGTCGGCCGCAAGGGTAAGGCGATGGGAATGAACGTCATCGCCTACGATCCGTTCGTGACGGACGACGCATTGTTCGAGGCCGACGGCGTGAAGCGCGCCGCTTCGGTCGGGGAGCTTTACGAGGCGGCCGACTTTCTGTCGCTGCATATTCCGGCGACAGCCCAGACGCGCGGTTCGATCGGGTACGAGCTGCTGATGTCGATGCCCAAGGGCGCGACGCTGGTCAATACGGCCCGCAAGGAGGTGATCGACGAAGCCGGCGTGGTGCGTGCGATGACCGAGCGGGAGGATCTGAAATACATCACCGACATCGCCCCCGATGCGCAGGCCGAGATGGCCGGGAAGTTCGGCAAGCGCTTCTTCGCCACGGCCAAGAAGATGGGTGCTGAGACGGCCGAGGCCAATATCAACGCCGGACTGGCTGCGGCGCGGCAGATCGTCGATTTCTTCAAGACGGGCGACACCCGTTTCCAGGTCAACAGGTAATTCGATTCACGACGGGGCGGAACGCGGCCTGCGGGTCGTCTTTCGCCCCGTCTTTTAATCTTGTACGCTATGGTAAGAATCAAACCTTTCCGGGGAATCCGCCCGCCGAAGGAACATGCCGCCGAGGTCGCTTCGCGGCCTTACGACGTGCTCAACTCGGCGGAGGCCAAAGCCGAAGCGAGCGAACGTTCGCTGCTGCACATCATCAAACCTGAGATCGATTTCGATCCGATCGCCGATGAACATGCCGAGGAGGTCTACGACCGTGCGGTCGAGAATTTCCGTCTGTGGCGCGAACGGGGCTGGCTGCAACAGGACGAGGAAGAACACTATTACGTCTATGCGCAGACCATGGACGGACGGACGCAGTACGGACTGGCGATGTGCTGCCATTTCGAGGATTATCGGAACGGTGCGATCAAGAAGCACGAACTGACACGTCCCGACAAGGAGGAGGATCGCATGAAGCACGTGCGCTGCCAGCGGGCCAACATCGAACCGGTCTTCTTCGCCTATCCCGACAACGCCGAGATCGACGCGCTGGTCGAGGGCGTGGTGAAGGGTGCTGCGCCCGACTACGACTTTACGGCCGAGGACGGTTTCGGCCACCGGTTGTGGGTCATCCGCGACCGGAAGGTGAACGATCGCATTACGGAGATTTTCAAGGATATACCGGCATTGTACGTCGCCGACGGCCACCACCGCACGGCGGCTGCGGCGCGTGTGGGCGAAGAGTGTATGCTCCGCAATCCGAACCATCGGGGCGACGAGGAGTATTGCTTCTTTCTGGCCGTGACCTTTCCGGCCAGCCAGTTGCGCATCATCGATTACAACCGCGTGGTCCGCGATCTGAACGGCATGACGCCCGCGGAGTTCGTCGAGGCGCTGCGGACGGATTTCGAGGTGGAGAAGATCGGCGGCGAGGTGTACCGCCCTGCCCGTCTGCATAATTTCGCGATGTATCTCGACGGCGCGTGGTACAGCCTGACGGCCAGGGAGGGCACCTACGATGACGACGATCCGATCGGCGTGCTCGACGTGACCGTGCTGTCGAACCGTGTGCTGGACAAGCTGTTGGATATAAAGGATCTGCGCACCTCGAAACGGATCGATTTCGTGGGCGGTATCCGCGGATTGGGCGAGTTGCGGCGGCGTGTGGACAGCGGCGAGATGAAGGTCGCCTTCGCACTCTACCCCGTTTCGATGAAACAGCTGATCGACATCGCCGATACGGGCAACATCATGCCGCCCAAGACGACGTGGTTCGAACCCAAACTGCGTTCGGGCGTGGTGATCCATTCCTTCGAGGAGGGAAAATAGAGCGCCGGCGGGCGATCCGCCGGTTCCGCAAGGAGGTAGACAAGGGTGTCTGAGAGTGTATCAGGCACCCTTGTTCGTTTCCGCATTGCCCTTCGCCTGCCGCATGATGAGGTCGTAGTCCACCTTGTCGTCGCGCAGCAATCGGGGGCGCGAGGCATCGAAACGGTCGTTGATGACGCTGCGCGTCGGGTCGAACCAACGGCAGGAGAGGCCGGCCAGATCGAGCAGCAGGTGCGGCAGGTCGTCGGTCATGTAGGGCCGGTCGACCGCACGGGCGATCGCCGCCGCGAGTTCGGGACGTGCGGCCCGATAGCGGTCCGACATCCAGATCATGAAGGGAATCTCGTATTGGTGACGGCAGCAGTCGGGCGAGAGCGTCGCATCGTGGATGCGTCCGTTGCGGTGGGCGTAATCGAACACCTCCTCGCCGTGGTCGGAGAGGTAGACGACCACGGCGTCGCGTGTGCGGCAACGGTCGAGGATCTCTCCCACGACACGGTCGTTGTAGCGGACGGCGTTGTCGTAGTCGGCGACGATGCGGCGTTCGTCGCGGCTTCGCCGCAGCCCCGAGGTCGAATATTCGGGGATGCTGTCGGCCGTGAAGTAACCCGCTTCGGCGGGGAAGCGGTTGCGGTAGGCCACGTGTTGGCCCATCAGGTGGAAGATCGTGAGCCGGTGCGGATTGCGGAAGCGAAGGTCTTGTCGGTCGAAATCGGCGAGCAGTCCTTCGTCGAACGGGTATTTGTCGGCGTTGCAATGCGTGAAGAGTTGCGGGGAGAGCCGGGGATGGTAGAGGAAATGGCGGATCTCCTGATCCCACACGTCGTCGTTTTCGAGCGTGAAGGTCGTCTGGTTGTCGAACATCAGCGTATCGTAACCCGCACGCCGGAAGAGAGCGGGGAATAGCGGTGTGTCGCACCACGCCGTTTGCCGGTCCTGGCTGGCGAAGGAGAAGAGCAGATGCATGGCTTTCACCGTGAAATTGGCCGGCGATACCACGTCGGTGAAGGGATAGAGACGACCCGCCGCCTCTTCCTGCGACAGTCGGGGCGTCGTCGGCAGCGGGTACCCGTACAATGCTGCATGGTGTTTGTTGTAGGATTCGCCGAGGATGAGGACGATTTCCGGAGAGCGGAACGTGCAGGAGTCGATCGCAATCGACTCCATCGCTTCGTGCAGGCTCCCGATCGCGTTGCGGTCGAAGGCCTGCATCCGCAGACTGAAAAACAGGCGTTCGGGTGCCGAACGGCGTTCGAGACAGAGCTCAGGGTCTTCGCGTAACAATTCGTGCAGCTCATGCCGGTCGTGTATGCGGGAGAGCCGCCAGGCCGATTCGAAGGCGGAGGCGTTGGATGTCAGTCCGAAAATTCCCCCCCCCGCCAGTACGGTCGTCAGCAGGCAGGTGCGCAGGCCGGCATGGGGCATCGGTGCGGTGCGCCGGGCCTGCGAAACCTTTTCCAGCAGGAGGTTGATGCCTGCGACGAGGCTCCAAGCCGCGAGGAAGAGTGCGAAGCGTCCGGTGAAGAGGTAGCACTCGATGAATTCGGCGCTTTCGGCCGGATCGGTATCCGTGGCGATGCTCATGAGCGACGGCGTGATGAAGGTGCGGAAGAAGACGAGCAGAAAGCATTCGGCCATCGAAACGGCATAGGCGAGCGTGTAGGCTGCCGCTTTGTACCAGCGGCGGGCTTTGCCGCCGAGTATGCCGAGCGGCAGCGTCGCCGCATAGGCATAGGCGATGTAGAGTCCGAGTATCTCCCAATGCGTCGCTTCGATGCGGAACAGGTCGCTCGTCAGCTGGGGCCATACGAAGGTCAGCAGCATGAAGCAGAAGAAGACCGGTTCCCGCAGGACGGGAACGGCGATTCGGGAGACGATCCGGTCTGCCGCATGTCGGTATGGTGTCGGATGCATGGCTGCGTATGTCGCTGAAAACGATTGCAAAGATAGTATTTTTTGCGGAATATCCGTTGCTGCCCTCCGCCTCTTCCGGCGGATGCGGGGCGGTTGCCGTTCGACGGGCAGGACGCGATTTTTTCGGAGAATCGGAACAAAGAGGGCGATTTTTTGCTACATTTGTAAGAAACTTAACTCAAAACGGCATTATGGCAAAGATAAAAGGAACGATTGTCGTTGATAAAGAACGCTGTAAGGGTTGCGGCGTCTGCGTGGCATCGTGTCCGTGCGACGTGCTGGCCCTTTCGGTCGAAGTCAACAACAAGGGGTATCGCATGTGCATGATGGCGCACCCCGACGCCTGTACGGGCTGCGCTTCGTGTGCGATCATCTGTCCGGACAGTTGTATTACGGTATACCGGCAAAAATTCGAATAGACATGGCAGAGAAAGAGATAAAACTGATGAAAGGCAACGAGGTGATCGCCCATGCGGCGATTCGCTACGGTTGCGACGCTTATTTCGGTTACCCGATCACGCCCCAGTCGGAGGTGATGGAGACCCTGATGGAACTCAAACCGTGGGAGACGACGGGCATGGTCGTCTTGCAGGCCGAGAGCGAAATCTCGTCGATCAACATGGTCTACGGCGGTGCGGCCACCGGCAAGCGGGTGATGACCTCGTCGTCGTCGCCCGGCATCTCGCTCATGGCCGAAGGGCTGAGCTACATCGCGGGCGCCGAACTGCCGTGCCTGATCGTCAACTGTCAGCGCGGCGGCCCCGGTCTGGGTACGATCCAGCCCTCGCAGGGCGACTATTTCCAGGCCTGCAAGGGCGGCGGCCACGGCGACTACCGGTTGATCGTGCTGGCGCCCGCGTCGGTGCAGGAGATGCACGATTTCGTGGCGCTGGGTTTCGATCTGGCTTTCAAGTACCGTAATCCGGCGATGATTCTGGCCGACGGGGCGATCGGTCAGATGATGGAGAAGGTGGTGCTCGCACCCCAGCGCCCGCGCAAGACGAACGAGGAGATCGCCGCCGAGTGCCGCGACTGGGCGACCTACGGCAAGCCCGCCGACCGTCCGCGCAACGTCGTCACGTCGCTCGAATTGCAGTCCGAAGCGATGGAGAAGATCAACCTGCGCTTGCAGGACAAGTACAAGGCCATGGAGGAGAACGAGGTGCGGTACGAAGCCCTTGCGTGCGACGATGCCGACTACGTGATCGTGGCCTTCGGCTCGTCGGCCCGCATCTGCTCGGCGACGGTCGAAATGGCGCGCGCCGAAGGGATTCGGCTGGGAATGCTGCGTCCGATCACCCTCTACCCTTTCCCGACCCGTCCGATCGCCGAACTGGCCGCACGGGTGAAGGGGTTCTTGAGTGTCGAGCTGAACGCCGGCCAGATGGTCGAGGACGTACGGCTGGCCGTGAACGGCGCCGTACCCGTCGAGCACTACGGCCGTCAGGGCGGTATGATCTATTCGCCGGACGAGGTGCTCGCGGCGTTGAAAGAGAAACTGATTAAAGCGTAAGACAATGGCGGAAGTTGAAATAAAGCAGGAGAATTTGGTCTACGGCAAGTCGCCGTTGCTGACCGACAACGTGATGCACTACTGCCCGGGTTGCAGCCACGGCACGGTGCACAAGCTGGTGGCCGAGGTGATCGGGGAGATGGGCATGGCCGACCGCACGATCGGCGTTTCGCCCGTGGGCTGCGCCGTTTTCGCATACAATTATATCGACATCGACTGGATCGAGGCGGCGCACGGCCGTGCGCTGGCCATCGCGTCGGCCGTCAAGCGGCTGCATCCCGAGAACATGGTCTTCACCTACCAGGGCGACGGCGACCTTTCGGCGATCGGTACGGCCGAGACGATCCATGCCGCCGCACGCGGCGAGAACGTGGTGGCGGTCTACATCAACAATGCCATCTACGGCATGACGGGCGGGCAGATGGCCCCCACGACGCTGTTGGGCATGAAAACCGCGACGACGCCCTACGGCCGCGACCCGCGGCTGAACGGCTACCCCTACAAGATCGCCGAGATGATGGCGCACCTCGACGGTACGGCCTACATCACGCGCCAGAGCGTCCACACGCCGGCCAACGTCCGCAAATGCAAGCGAGCTCTGCGCAAGGCGTTCGAGACGGCCATGGCAGGCAAGGGGTTCTCGCTCGTGGAGGTCGTTTCGACGTGCAACAGCGGCTGGAAGATGTCGCCCGTGGCGGCCAACGAGTGGCTCGCGCAGAACATGCTGCCCTACTATCCGTTGGGCGACATCAAGTCTAACGAGTAAGATCCAAGGGTATGAAAGAGACGTTAATTATTGCAGGATTCGGAGGACAGGGCGTCCTCTCGATGGGAAAGATTCTCGCTTACTCCGGCGTGATGCAGGATTTCGAGGTGACGTGGATGCCTTCCTACGGGCCGGAGATGCGCGGAGGTACGGCCAACGTGACGGTCATCCTCTCGGATCGGAAGATTTCGTCGCCGATCGCCTACCAGTACGATACGGCCATTATCCTCAACCAGCAGTCGATGGACAAGTTCGAGGCGAAGGTGCGCCCGGGCGGTACGCTGATCTACGACACGAACGGCATCACGCACCACCCCACCCGCACCGACATCCGTATCTATACGATCAACGCCGCCGAGGAGTCGGCCAAGCTGGGGAATTCGAAGTTGTTCAACACGATGATTCTGGGCGGATACCTGAAAGTATGTCCCGTGGTGACGCTCGAAAACGTGGCGCTCGGTCTGAAAAAGTCGCTGCCCGAGCGGGCATGGAAGATGCTGCCCGAGAACGAGAAGGCGATCCGCCACGGTGCCGAAATCATCCGGCAGGTACGCTGACGAATCCTCTATGGAATGCGTCCGGCCGCTCCGATAAGGAGCGGCCGGACGTCGTTTTGGCGGAGGATGTCTGCAATCGTTACTTTGTCGTGGTGCGTTCTTCGGCCGTGGCCGGAAACAGCAGTCCGCAGAGGCGAGGAGCCGTCCTCCTCGCCTCTGCGGCTTGGAAAATATCCCCGCCGGCTGCGGTCGGAAAACGACGCTACGGAATGGGTTACTTTTGATTCGGGGCCGTCGTCTCTTTGGGTTGGAAATCAATCTGATAGAATTTGAATTCCGGTTTGGTGATGGCGCCCGTCGCGGCGTCGATACCCCAGCCGAGAATATCCAACAGGTTGATAACCGATACGGCGTTGAAACTCTTGTTGATGATGATCGGTTCGGCCGTGTAGTTCGGCGATTCGATCTTGACGACCGTTTCGTCGAAGCTTCGGCGGATTTTGGTCGTATAGGGGAACGTGACGTTGGTGTGTTTCATTCCGTCGATGGTCAGGGTGGCCTTTTCGGAAATCTCACCGTCGAAAGTGACTTTGGTTTTTGAACCGCAGAAAATAGTGGCGCAAGAACTCATTAACAGCCCTGCGCAGATCAATGTAATGAACTGTTTCATAGATTTATGCAGATAAGGCCGTGTCCCCTCGGCGTGGTTGGTATTGGGTTGGAACAGGTACATAAAAAACGTGGGACAAAACTTTTATCTGTCTTCTGAGGTGTCGCATACCTTGCAGCCAAATAAAGAGTAAAGCCCACGTAGAAACGTGAGCGTTTACGCCTTACTCTTGGCTGCTTGTGAAAGTTGCGACGTTTCAGAAGACAAGAAATAAAGCTAACGCTTTTATATGTATGTACCGGCGCTTTTCGTGCGTGGACGGTACGGAAAATCAAAAAAGATGCTGCGGTTATCTATTCATAGGCAAATGGTGTTATAAATCTCTCACTGTTGCAAATATACGATTATTTCTTGAAAATAGTTTAGGCCACCCCTTTTTCAGTGGCCGAATCGCGAGGTGTCGACCTTCTTGCGTTCCCTGTCCTTGTAGCCGCCGAAGCGGTAGACGAAGTTGACCGTCACGTTGCGCGTGTGGAAGTCGTTGCCCATGCGCAGACGCTGTTCGCCGAAATCGACCTCCGAGACGGGCGTCATGCTGTCGAACAGGTCGTTGCCCTTGACGCTCAGCTCGGCCTTGCCGGCGGCGAACGTCCATTTCACCCCTGCGTCGAGGCGCCACGAAGCGCCGATGTCGTAGGTGCACTGGATCGCTTCGGACTGATAGTACCCTCCGAACTCGAACGCCAGATCGGGTTTGCGCGAGAGGCGCAGCGTATTGTCCAGAGCGGCGTATCCCACCCATTTCGAACGTTTGTAGTCCATGCCGTAGAAATCGCGGTTGCGCAGCAGGTAATCGAATCCGGAAAGCGTGATGCGCGACGTGAACCGTTCGCCGATACGCAGCGGCACGACGGCCAGCGCCCCGAAGGAGGACATATAGTCCCAGTTCAACGTCTGGTAGATGAGCGCCGGACGGTCGGGAGAGAGATAGGCCGACTGGGTGAAGGCGTCGACGCGGTGGTTGCCGAAGAGCTGGAAAATGTATTTCTGTTTGAGGACGTAGGTCAGCGTGAGACCGTAATTGGACGAGGGACGCAGGCCGGGCGTACCGTGAACCTCGGCATAGCCGTCGAGGTAGGTGACGGCGCCCGACATGTCCCAGAACGAAGGATAGCTTTTGTCCGAGGAGAACTCCGCTTGCAGGATATGGTCGGCCGACGCCATCCAGCTCAGCGAGGCCTGCGGGAAGAACGCCCAGCGGTCGTAGCCGTTGCGGCGATAGTATTCGCCTGTGAGCGAGGCCGAAAACGAGACGCCCGATGCGAAGTTCCGGCTCGTACCCGCATAAAGGTCGTAGGTGTATTCGTCGAGCCGCAGGTCGGTGTCGCGGTCGCTCATCGCCTCTTCCGACGTATAATACTGGTAGTCGTTGTCGCGGACATAGACGAAGCGGGCGCCGTAGTCGAGTGTCCACTGCCGGCCGAGGTCGTGGCTCTGGTCGAGCGAGAGCGAGAGGCGGTCGATGCACTGTCCGGCGTCGGTGCGGAACGACGAAGGTGCGCCGTCGGCCGGCAGGAGCGACATCTCCTGCCGGCTGGTGGTGTTGTAATGCGTGTAGTCGGCCCCGATCTGCATTCCGAAACCCGTGGAGGCGGAGAGCGCGAGGTTGTGCATCGCCGCGTCGTCGCGGATATGCGAGTCGCTTGCGACGTAGTTGCCCGTGGCCGAGATGTCGCCTTTGCCCGACGGGGTGAACGATGCGGTGTAGGCCAGGTCGATATGGCTTTTTTCGGAGGTTTTCCACGAAAGCCCCGTGCGGAGGTTGTGCGTGAGGTTGTCGTCGGCAAGGCGCTGCTCCTGCCGGATGTCGAACGTGTCGCTGCCGACCGTGTGCTGCGAGGTCAGCGGCAGTTTGCGCATCGAACGGGCTTCGCCGACGCGGTAGAGCGCGTCGACCGAGAGTGTCGGCGTCGAATAGACGGCGCTCGCTCCCGTTCCCCACGAGTGGTAGTAGCCGCCCTCGTAGGTGCCGTTGACCTGGCCGGAGAACGAGCGGCCGAAACGGCGGCGAAGCACGACGTTGATCGCCGCGCCGCGAATGTGGTACTGCGGCGGTGCGGCGTAGAGCACCTCGACCTTCTCCACCTGCTCGACCGGGGTCGATTTGAGCAGTGCGGCGAGCTGTTCGGCCGTCATCGTCGAGGGTTTTCCGTTGAGGATGACCGTCACACCGGCGGCGCCGGCGAGCGTGAGCGCCCCGTCGCGTTCGCTCACGCCGGGCAGTTTGGTGAGGGCTTCGTAGGCGTTGGCGGCGATTTTGCCCTGTGCGGCGACTTGGAGGTCGTAGCTCAGGCGCCCCTGCTCGACTTTCACCAGCGGGCGTTCGCCCCGGACGACCACTTCGTCCACGAGGTTCGTCGCTTCGGTCAGCGTAACGGTGCCGGCGTCGTCGCCCGAACGCTCCACCGTCAGCGGGTCGTAGCTGAGATGCTGGAACAGCAGTCGGTAGGGACGGACGCCGGATGCGATGGCGAACCGCCCTTCGAGGTCGCTCGCCACGGCGTCGACATAGACCGAGTCGGGCGTCTGCATGACGACCGCGACCCCTGCGACGGGTTGCTGCCGCTCGTCGACGATGCGGCCGGTGACGGTCTGACCGATTGCCGTTGCCGTCGCAAAGAGGCATAGAGGCAGTAGGATGAGGCGGAATCTGTGCATAGTTCGGGTCTTCTTGGTTCGACATTATCGGAGAGAGGGCGGACAAATGTAGGAAAATTTTTTCGGGGGGGGGGAAATATTTCGACGAATATTTTCGATAGCCTTTTGTCCGCTATTTCGCCGATGAATAGTATGCGGGTTATATCGGACGGATGCGGTCGCTCGGACAGCGGACGGCGATTGTCCGGGGACGATGGCGGAAGCGGACTTTCGGAGCGTCGGTGTACGGGAGTGTGGGGAACGGGCGGTCGTCGTGAAGGGGCGCGCCTCATCGGCGGAAAGAGGTCTCCTGTTTGGGCGGTTTGGTACGGCGATTGTTTCTGCTGATGGCGGTATCGGGATTTCCGATTTGGTTTTTCCGAAAAATGATGCTACATTTGTTGGAAACAAATCGAATTCAAAAGAATAAGCGTATGAAAAAGTATCGTTGCACGGTCTGCGAATGGATTTACGATCCTGCCGTGGGTGACCCGGACGGAGGTATTGCCGCAGGAACGGCGTTCGAGGATATTCCCGAAGATTGGGTGTGCCCTTTGTGCGGTGTCGGCAAAGACCAGTTCGAGCCGGTCGAGGAGTAAGCCCTCCCCTGTCAGAAAAAGACGAACGCAGCAAGCCCGTCGGCTTGCTACGTTCGTCTTTTTACGATGCTTCGGAGGTTGGGAGGCCGTTACGATATTGACGACGAATATCCTGAGCGGTTTGGAAATATTGCGGAGTTTTCGTAACTTCCCTGCATATAATGGTTCGATGGTATAACAAACTGCGACTATGAAAATGACTGAATTGGAGAAAAAAGAAATAGAGCGAATTCAAGCTAAAATAATGAATACGGCGGCGATAATACTGGGATGTGCAGGTATTATATTTGTCATGTGGATTTATTGTATCAAAGGTCCAGATATTGACCGATCTCTTCGAGAACATGCAAAATATACCACTGCCTATATTGAGAAAATAGCAGGAAGACCTCATGGCGGTCCCAGTGTGTCGTTAATATTCAAACATGATGGAAAAAATTTATAAAAGGGGAGTTCGTTATCGACCTCGGAGTGAAACCTTTTCCATGAAACCGCCTCGGGCGGGGGATTCCTGTATCGTTGCTTACGATAGTTTGAATCCGAGATATTGTACCATTTATAAAGATTTCAGGCGATAAGTTAAGCCGCGCCTGCTCAATTTCTGAGCAGGCGCGGCTTTTTCGGTAATATCTTCTGGTGGCGGCTGTCGGACTGCGACAGGGATTTTCACTGTTTGTCGTCGGTTGACGTCAGTTCCGAAGGTGCAATCCGCGAGGGCGGACATGGCCCGAACTGCGTTGGTCTCTGCGCTCGGCTTAATGAAAAGGTGCACATTCGTGCACCTTTTCCCGCCTCGGTATAGCTCGAACTGCGTTAGTCTCTACACTCGGCTTAATGAAAAGGTTCGTTTTCGGCAGTTTTTTCAGCGATCGGCATTCGGTACCGGACACGGTGAGCGGCGGTTTTTCGGGATTCGGAGCGGATTTCGGGACGGACAGGAATTTTCCGGTGCGTTTCTTGCCGTGGGGACGGGAGAGATGATTACACCGTGGGAGATACTGCGCCGCGTGCAGCCGCTCGAAGTGATTGCGAAAGCCGTCGCCGTCACGCTCGCCTACCTGCTCGGTTTTGCGATTACGTCGCATTTCCATGAAGCGTCGAGCCTGACGGGGGCGATGCTGGCCTGTGTCTCGGCTATCGTCGTGCAACAGCAACCCGATATCCGCCACGCCGTTCAGCAGGGGTGGCTGCGGGTGCTGGGCACCTTCATCGGTGCGGTCGTGGCCTATGTCTATCTGGTGAATTTCCGCTTTTCGCCGGCAGGAATGGTCGTCGCCGTCGTATTGGAAGAGGTGATTTGCATGATGTTCAAGGTGCCGGACAACGGCAAAATGGCTACGATCACGCTTATCATCGTACTGATCGTCTCGGAACGTTCCCCCGACCTGTCGCCATTGGCCAACGGACTGCTGCGCTTCTCGGAGGCGACGGTCGGTGCTGTGGTCGGTATTGCGGCGGTATGGCCCGTAGACCGTTACCGCCGCTGGCGTCAGGCTTCGGCTGCCTCCTCCCCGAAGGAGTAATCCGCGAGGTCGCGCATACCCGGCAGCAGGTCGCGCGCCGACATCCGGCGTTTGCCGGCGATCTGCAATTCGTCGACGACGATGCGGCCGTCGGCGCAGGCGACCGCGAGGTAGGTGCGCTTGTCGGTCTCGACGGTGCCGGGCCGCTGCACTACCCCGCCCAGTTCGAAATGCACGGCGAAGATTTTGGCCGTATCGCTCGGCTCCCCCTTCTTGAATATCGGCGTCCATGCGGCCGGATAGGGCGACAGTCCCCGCACGAGGTTCACGATGCGCTCGCCCGGCTGCCGCCAGTCGATGCGGCAGTCCTCCTTGAAGATCTTCGGTGCGGGGTGCAGGCGGCTTTCGTCGAAGTGCATCTGTTCCACGGGAGTGCAGTCCCCCGCTGCGATGCGGTCGACGGTCGCGGTGACCAGTTCGGCGCCGAGCAGCATCAGCCGTTCGTAGAGCGTTCCCACGTTGTCCTCCGGCGCGATGGCGACACGCTCCTGCGCGAGGATCGCCCCCTTGTCGATTTCGTGGTTGAGCAGGAACGTCGTGATCCCCGTTTCGCGTTCGCCGTTGATGATGGCCCAGTTGATCGGGGCCGCCCCCCGGTATTCGGGAAGCAGCGAGGCGTGCAGGTTGAAGGTTCCCAGACGGGGCATCGCCCAGACGACTTCGGGCAGCATCTTGAAGGCGATGACGATTCCCAGATCGGGCTGCAACGCCTGCAAGGCATCCAGAAATGCCGGATCGCGGAACTTTTCGGGCTGCAATACGGGCACTCCCAGTTCGCGGGCGGCGATCTTCACGTCGCTTTCGCGCAGGTGCCGGCCGCGGCCGGCCGGTTTGTCGGGGACGGTGACCGCCCCGACGACGTTGTACCCTTCGGCGACGAGCCGCCGGAGCGACGGGACGGCGAATTCGGGCGTACCCATGAAGACGATGCGCAGCGTTTTCGGATTCATCATGTCATGCTTTGTATACGAGTTCGACAAGGTTGCCGTCGGGGTCGCCGACCGCACTTTCGTAGTAGCCGTCGCCCGTGGTGCGGGGTTCGCTCAGCACGGGATGGCCGTCGGCGCGCAGCCGTTCGGTGAGCCGGTCGACCTCGGCGCGGCTCTCGCAACCGAAGGCGAAGTGCGCAAGCCCCAGATGCTGTGCGGCGTCGGGCGCCGTGACGTCAGTGCGGCGCATCAGTTCCAGCGATACGCCGTCGGCGAAGGTGACGAAATAGGACTCGAAACCCTTGGCGGGGTTTTCGTACTTTTCGCCCGCACGGCCGTCGAAATAGGTCGTGTAGAAATCCCGCAGGAGTTCGATCCTCCGGCTCCAGAGTGCGAGGTGGTGCAGGCGCATCGGCTTACTTCTTTTTGAACAGGCCGAGCGTATGCCCCATGCGCACCTCCTTGGTTTCGAGGTAGTGCTCGTTGTACTTGTTGGGCGCGATGACGATCGGCACGATCTCGTCGATGTGCAGCCCGTAGCCTTCCAGTCCGGCGCGTTTGAGCGGGTTGTTGGTCATCAGGCGCATGTGTTTGATCCCCAGCTCGCGGATGATGCTGGCCCCGACGCCGTAATCGCGTTCGTCGACGCGGAATCCCAGCCGCAGGTTGGCTTCGGCCGTGTCGAGCCCCTCGTCCTGCAACTGGTAGGCTTTGATCTTGTTGCACAGGCCGATGCCGCGCCCCTCCTGGTTGAGGTAGACGATCGCGCCTTTGCCTTCGCGCTCGATCATGCTCATGGCTTCGTGGAGCTGTTCGCCGCAGTCGCAGCGGTAGGAGCCGAAGATGTCGCCCGTGACGCACGACGAGTGCATACGGATCAGCACGGGCTCCTCTTCCGTCCACTCGCCCTTGGTCAGGGCGACGTGCTCCAGCCCGTTGCTCTTCTGGCGGAACGGCGTGAGGCGGAACATCCCCCACTTGGTGGGCATGTCGACCGTCACGCCCCGTTCGATGATCGACTCTTCGCGCAGACGGTAGGCGATCAGATCGGCGATGGAGACGATTTTCAGGTCGAATTTCTTCGCCACTTCGAGCAACTGCGGCAGGCGGGCCATCGAGCCGTCCTCGTTCATGATCTCGATCAGAGCGCCGCAGGGCTGCAATCCGGCCAGACGGGCCAGATCGACGGCCGCTTCGGTATGTCCCGGCCGGCGCAGCACCCCCTTCTCGCGGGCACGTAGCGGATTGACATGGCCCGGACGCCCCAGATCCGACGGACGGGTGGCGGGATCGGCCAGCGCACGGATCGTGGCGGCGCGGTCGTGGATCGAGACGCCGGTGGTGCAACCCTGCCCCAGCAGGTCGACCGTCACGGTGAAGGGAGTCCCCAGCAGCGAAGTGTTGTTCTCCTCCATCATGTTCAGTTCCAACTCCTCGCAGCGCGACTCCGAAAGCGGTGCGCAGAGCACGCCGCGGCCGTTGGAGAGCATGAAATTGACGATTTCGGGGGTGATTTTCTCGGCGGCGACGATGAAATCGCCCTCGTTTTCGCGGTCTTCGTCGTCGACGACGATCACGATCCGGCCCTCGCGGAAATCCTCGATAGCCTCTTCGACCGTATTGAAAATAGCGTTCTTAGCCATAATTTGCACTCGTATTTTATTTATTCTCTTCGGGTTTGCGTTTGAACCTGCCGGCGAGCGCCGACATCCATTTCGGAGTATGGATCCCCCACTTCTCCTTGTAGTATTTGATACGTCCGGTGTACCAGTCGACGTCGAGCAGCACCGAGTCGTTGGTCGCCTTGTAGGTGAGGTAGACGGCGATCGGGGCGAGGATGAACGACGAGAGCCACATGCCGTAGAAGGCTTCCCAGTTGCCTTCGCGCGCAGCCTTTTCGCCCGAGATGCTGATGATGTAGTAGATGACGAAGAAGATCACCGAGATGACGATCGGCGTTCCCAGGCCGCCCTTGCGGATAATGGCGCCCAGCGGTGCGCCGATCAGGAAGAAGATCATGATCGAGATCGGAAGCGAAATCTTGCGGTGCCACTCGATCTTGCTGCGGTAGAGCTGGTTGAGCGCCTCCTTGGCCGTCGATTCGTCGAAAGAGAAGAGGCCGCGCGAGTTCTTGGCGTTGGCGCGTGCGATGCCCCACACCTTGTCCCGGTCGCGCAGGCCGAGCCGTGCGATGGAGTCGGCGATGAGGGCGTCGCGGAATCCGCTTTTGTCGATGCGTGCGCTGTCAGGCAGGGGCAGCACCTGGTTGTCGTTGGCGAAGATCTGCTCCCTGAGCAGCGGTTCGTAGGAGCGTGTGGTGGCCGAATTGACCGTCAGCTCCAGCGAGTCGATCGCCCGGTCGAGCTGGGCGATGTTCTTGGTCGTGCTCTGGTTCGAGAAGTTGGCGTCCGAGCGTTCGAAACCGAAACCTTCCATGGGGATGACGCCATCCTGCTTCTCGAAGATGTGATGGCGCAGCGCGCTTTTGCTGTACCACTGGTAGTTGCGCGTCTGCTCGTAGGTCTCGCCATTGAAGAGCGTGACGAGCAGGTATTTCTTGTCGTCCGACAGGCGGATGTAGCCCGAGTCGGCCACCGTGGTGGTCATGTTGCCGTTGATGTTGCGGTTGTCGTAGATCAGCACGTCGCGCAGCAGGTGGGTCTTGGGGTCCTGTTTGCCGACGCGGATGCTCATGTCCTCGATGCCGTTGAAGAAGAGCCCGTCCTGGAATTCGATGACCTGTTTCTGCTGGCGGATGTCGTAGAGGATGCTGAGCATCTTCTTGTTGGCATAGGGAACCAGATTGTTCACCACGAAGAAACTGCCGATGGCGATGATGCCCACCACGATGATGAGCGGTTTGAGTATTTTCGGCAGCGACATGCCCGCCGACTTCATCGCCAGCAATTCGTAGTTTTCGCCCAGGTTGCCCAGCGTCATGATCGCCGCCAGCAGCATCGCCAGCGGCAGGCCCATGGGAATCATGTTGGCCATGGCGTAGCTCATCAGCTCGATGATGACGCCGGCGTCGAGCCCCTTGCCCACCAGCTCGTCGATATACCGCCAGATGAAATTCATCATCAGGACGAACATCACGATGAAGAAGGTCAGGAACATCGGTCCCAGATACGACTTCAATACGAGCTTGTGAATCGTTTTCATCCGCGGCGGGTTTTGGCGCTTTCGTGTCGCAAAGATAATAGTTTTGCCACAATAAGCGACGCGGTGAGGACAAATATTATGGCCACGCCCGAGGGCAGTTCCCACTGGTAGCTGACCGCCAGGCCGGCCACTCCGCCCAGTGCGCCGAGCACGGCGGAGCCGAAGGCGATCGTGCGGAAGGATTTCGAGAGCGTGTTCATCGTCACGGCGGGGACGGTCATCAGCGAGATGAGCAGCACGATGCCCATGACGCGGATGGCCAGCACGATGGTGACGGCCGTGAGGGCAGCCATGAGATAGGAGACGGTCTGCGTGGCGATGCCCTGGCTGCGGGCGAATTCGCGGTCGAAGGCGACGTACATCACCGGACGCAGCCACAGCGCGGCGCCGGCGACGACGAGCGCCGTGAGCGCGGCCAGTGCCGCGACGTCGGCGCCCGAGACCGTTACGATGCTGCCGAAGAGGTATCCGGCCAGATCGCCCGACGTGTAGCCCGGACGCAGGCTCATGAAGAGTACGCCGAGCGCCATGCCGACCGACCAGATGATGCCGATGGCCGAATCCTCGCGGATGCGGCCGCGGTTGCCCGCCCATTCGATGCCGAGCGCCGAGAGAACGGCGAAGACGAGCGCTCCGGCAATGGGATTCAGTCCCAGATAGAAGGCGATGCCCAGCCCGCCGAACGACGCATGGGTGATGCCGCCCGCCAGAAAGACCGTGCGGCGACAGACGACGTAGGTGCCCATGATCCCGCAGGCGATGCCCGAAAGGATGCAGGCCGCGAGCGCGTTGTGCAGATAGGCGTAGCGGGCGATATCGTAGAAAAAATCCATAATTGCCGATAAACGAACGCAAATTTACGGTTTTTATTCGACTTTCGCACGCTTTTTTATAATTTCGCCGGCAGGAAAAACGAATTGTAAAGATGCTGAGACGACGCGTCAGTTTTCATACGTTGGGCTGCAAGCTCAACTTCTCGGAGAGTTCCACGCTCGCCCGGCAGTTTGCCGAAGGGGGCTTCGAGCGTGTGGCCCCGACGGCCGAAGCCGATATCTGCGTAATCAACAGCTGTTCGGTGACCGAACACGCCGACAAGAAATGCCGCAACCTGATCCGCAGGCTGCATCGGCGCAATCCCGAAGCGATCATTGCCGTGACGGGATGTTACGCCCAGCTCAAACCGCAGGAGATCGCGGCGATCGACGGGGTGGACATCGTGTTGAGCAACAACGATAAGGGAGATTTATATCGACGGGTGGTCGAACTGGGTGCCAAGGGGCGGCAGATCGTCACCTCCTGCACGACCGACGAGTTGACGCGCTTCTTCGCCGCCTTCTCCGGCGGCGACCGTACGCGCGCCTTTCTGAAAGTGCAGGACGGATGCGACTACTGCTGTTCCTACTGCACGATCCACTATGCCCGCGGTGCGAGCCGCAACCTGCCGATCGCCGAGGCGGTGGCCGAGGCGCGCCGCATCGCCGAGGCCGGTCAGTGCGAGATCGTCATCACGGGCGTCAATACCGGCGATTTCGGCCGGACGACCGGCGAGCGGTTCATCGATCTGCTGCGGGCGCTCGACGCGGTCGAGGGGATCGAACGCTATCGAATCTCATCGATAGAACCTAACTTGCTAACGGACGAAATCATTGACTTTTGCGCCTCGTCAACTAAATTCCAGCATCACTTCCATATTCCGTTGCAGAGCGGTTCGGACCGGATTCTCGGCCTGATGCGCCGACGCTATACGACGGCGCGCTTCGCCGATCGGATCGCCGCCGTGCGCCAGCGGATGCCCGATGCGTTCATCGGCATCGACGTGATCGTCGGTTTCCCGGGCGAGACGGAGGCCGACTTCCGGACGACCTGCGATTTTCTGACGGGGATCGCTCCGGCGTTCCTCCATATTTTCCCCTTCTCGGAGCGGCCCGGTACGCCGGCCGTCGACCTGCCCGGCAAGGTGCAGGCGTCGGTGGCCTCTGAGCGGGTGAAACGGCTCGAAGCGCTGTGCGACCGCCTGCACGGCGATTTCTGCCGGCGCGCCGAGGGCACCGAGTCGGCAGTGCTCTTCGAGAGTACGATGCGCGGCGGGATGATGTTCGGTTTTACGGGCAACTACATCCGCGTCAAAGCGCCTTACGAGCGGGCCTTTATCAACCGGATTTGTCGTGTCAGGCTGGGGGCGATGGACGGCACGCACGACCTTGCGGGGGAGATCGTGCGCGATAACGGCGAAACGGAACGTTTGTAATCTTTCACTTCGTTTAGATACTCCCGCTCGGCAAAATACAGACGAGTTTGCTTTTGCCTTCGCTTATTCGTATCTTTGGCTTCGCCTTAGATACTTTGTCTCGGCAATTGCAAATAAATTTGCATTGCTCTTGGCTTAATCGTATCTTTGCTACAAATTCTCATTGAAAGATGAAAGGAATCCGCAAACGGGTGTTGGTGAGTTTTCTCAGCGTCGTGGTCCTGCTTTTTTTCGCAGGGCTGGTCTCGTTGTTCGAGCTCCGGCGCGTGAGCTCCGACACGGAGGAGATTCTGCGTGCCAGCGAGCGCAATCTGGGACTTGCCAAGGACATGCTCGATGCCGCTGCGCGGCAGAACAAGGCCGTCGTGCACAGCATCGTGTTCCGGCAGCGCGATTACGATACGGTGCTCATGGGCAGCATCGCCGAAATGGCCCGCACGTTGGAGGTCGTCCGTCGGGAGGCGGTCGAGCAGGCTTATCTCGACACGCTTTCGGCGTCGGCCATGAACGTGCAGCGCCTTACGCAGGAGTTCCTGCGTCTGCAAGCGCAGCGCATGGCGTCGGAGGCTTCGGGAAGGTTGGAGCTGCGCGGGGGGAAGGACTCGCTGTCGATGAAGAGCGTCGAAATGGATTTCGACGGCGCGCGCTGGTATGCCGAAGCCTATTCGAAGGCTTATGACAAACTGACCGGTTCGATCAAGAACTACATGATCTCGACCCAGAGTTCGCTGGCCCCGCGTACCGAGCAGCTCAAACGCAACGCCTACCGTGCGGTGACGCCGGTGCTGATCTCATTGCTGGTGATGATCGCTATCGTGTTGATGCTCTATTACTTCGTTTCGGCCTATCTGGTGCGTCCGGTGCTGGCGATGAATAAGAGTCTGGGCGACTATCTGCGTTTCGGCCTTCCGTTCAGGATCAAGGCCGAAGTCAAGGACGAGGTGGCCGAGTTGAAGGATCGTATCGACGACGTGATCCAGCTGGCCAGGAAAACGAAACCGGAACAACGATGAGACTGGGCGTCGTATTGCGATACGTGGGAATCATCATGCTGGTCGTGGCGCTGTTCATGCTCCTCTCGGCCGGCGTGTCGCTGGTCAGCCATACCGACTCCGGGTACTACCCGCTGCTGCTTTCGGCACTGCTGACGGCCTTGCTGGGCGTTTTCCCGCTCATCTTCGTCGACCGCACCGAACAGCTCAGCAGCAAGGAGGGCTACTGTATCGTCGTGGGTTCGTGGATCGTGGCCAGCGTCGTGGGGATGTTCCCCTACCTGATGTGGGGCGGAGAGTTCTCGCTCGTCAACGCCTGGTTCGAGAGCGTGTCGGGTTATACGACCACCGGCGCGTCGATCCTGAAAGACGTCGAGGCGCTGCCGCGCGGGCTGCTCTTCTGGCGGTCGTGTTCGACGTGGCTGGGCGGTGTCGGCGTGGTGATGTTCGCGCTGCTGATTCTTCCTTCGCTGGGGACGAACAAGGCGCTGCTGACCAACGTCGAGTTGTCGTCGATGGCCAAGCACAACTACCACTACAAGGCGTCGATGATCGCCCAGATCCTGCTGTTCATCTACCTGGGGCTGACGTTCTGTTCGACGCTGGCGTTGAAACTGGCGGGCATGAACTGGTTCGACGCGCTGACGCAGGCCATGTCGGCCGTCGCAACGAGCGGATTCAGTACGAAGAACGCCAGCATCGGGTATTTCGACAGCGTGGCCGTGGAATCGATCCTGATCGTGACGATGTTGCTGGCCAGTATCCATTTCGGCGTGCTTTTCGCTACATTGACGGGACGCCGGAACAATATTTTCCATTCGGAGGTGACGCGGTGGTATCTTTCGATCGTGGCCGTCGTGACGGTCGTCGTGGCCGGCAGCCTCTATTTCGGCGGGGTGTACGACACCGTTGCGGGGGCGTTGCGCTATGCGGCTTTTCAGGTCGTGTCGCTGATTTCGACGGCGGGATTCGCTACGGCCGACACCACCGTCTGGCCGGCGACGGCGATCGTGCTGCTGATTTCCGTTTCGATCGTCTGCGGCTGTGCCGGTTCGACGACGGGCGGTATCAAAACCGACCGGTTCCTGTTGGCAATAAAGACCCTGCGATTGCGTTTCTCTTTACAGCAGCATCCCAACGCCGTGGTGCGCGTGCGTATCGACGGCAACGTGCTGGACGATAAGATCGCCTCGACGGCGGTGGTGTTCATCGTGGCCTATTTTTTGGCGCTGCTCGCGGGAACGGTCGTAGGCACGATGTGCGGAGTGGATATGGAGACGAGTTTCTCGTCGGCGGTGGCCTGTATGGGGAACGTGGGGCCGGGATTCGGCATGGTCGGCTCGCTGGGCAACTACTCCGACCTGCCGGCCGTGATGAAGTTTTCGAATACGATGTTGATGTTGCTGGGTCGTTTGGAGATTTTCGGACTCGTGCAGTTGTTTTTTCTAAAATGGTGGAGATGATGCGTAAAGGATTTTTCCTTTTGGCGGTGTTGGTCGCAGCGGGTGCCGCCGAAGCCTCGGCGCAGGAGGTGACGGCGCGTATCGCGGGACTGGAAGGCAATGCGGAGTATATGGAGATGCTGCGCGAAGAGGCGTCGTTGCAGGCGCGCGAGGATTCGGTGACGATGGTCGTCAACCGGGTGCGTCGACAGCTGCGCGACGATCCGGCGCAGCGGGCGGTCTATTCGGCCGAGATTCTGCGGTGCGAGGAGCAGCTCTTTTCGATCCGCACCGAACGGGGGCGGCTGACCGATCGGATCAATACGGTCGAACAGGATTGGGTGCTGGCGAATCTCGACCTGAGCAGTCCGTCGACGACGACGGCCGGCCGTGCGGCGGGTACTCCCCTGCCCGATTCGTTGCAGACGGCCGATCTGGTGCACAACGCCTATTTCCGCGAACAGCTTCCGCAGGCCGACTATCGGGCGCTGCTGAGTGCGCAGCGCAGGGAGCGCACGGCATTCGACTTGGCGGCGGCTTGTGCGGCGAACTACGAAGCGATCGAAGAGTTGAAGATCTCCTACGACACGATCACGGCCGAGACGCCGGCCGCCGTGCTGTACGAACGTTACCGTACCCTGCAATCGCTCAACCGCTCCTTGTGCGATTCGCTGCAACGGGTGTGGGGTGCGGTCTACGACAACAAGAACTACGCCTACGCCTACGTGCTCGACAGGTTGGGACGCGACGACCTGCTCGCCAAGACGGAGGAGCAGCTGGCCGGCGTGCGGCAGCAGATGGCCTCCGAGCGGGGACGTTACTATGCCGACGAACTGACCGACTATCTGTTGCAGAAACGGGCGCTCGTCGACGTGGAGACGGAGTTGGCCGGAGCGCTGGGGCTGACCGCGGCGCGCGATTCGCTGGCGCGCGCGGCCGCCGGCCTGCGAATCGTCGATTACCGGCTGCCGAAACTCTTCATCGAAGAGCGCATGTTCCTCGAATACGAGCCGATCGGGTTCGTCACGCCGGCCAAATACAACGCCTCGCACCACATTCCGGAGGTAAAGGTCTACGAGCGTGGAACGATCTACCGGATTCTGCTCGGCACCTATACGAACCGCACCAACGGCGGTTACCTCTTCAAGGGCGCCTATCCGCTCGGATACGAAAAGGTCGAGGGGAAATACGCCTACTATGCCGGCGGGTACCGTACGCTCGACGAAGCGCGTGCGGCGCAGGAGCAGATGAAGAAGAAGGGATTCCGTCGTCCTGAGATCGTCGTATGGAACGACGGCGAGCGTACCAACCTGGCCGATGCGGCCGAGCAGGGCAATGCCCCGATGTTCCGCGTCGAGATCGGCGGTCTGGACGGCTTTCCGGAGGAGTTGCGCGCGGCGGTGCAGGCCGTGGCCGGCGAATCCGAAATTTCGCGTGCGGGCCGGCATTTCATCGTCGGGCCGCTGGCGGACAAGGCCGTAGCCGACAAGGTCGCCGAAGCGGTGATGCAGCAGAATGCGTCGTTGGAGGTGAAAATTGCGGAAATAGTTGAATAATTCGAAAAAATCGATTATCTTTCCAGAAACTAAACCTCTCAATCTATGTGGCTCATTATCCTCCTGATCTTATTGGGTGTCCTGTTTCTGGTGGCGGAACTGGTGTTGCTGCCGGGTGTCTCGCTGGGTGCGCTGTTCGCGTTGGTCTGCTACGGCAGCGCGATCTATACGGCTTTTGCCGATTACGGCCCCTTCACGGGCGGTATCGTCGTGCTGATCATTCTGGCGTTGTCGTTCGTGGCTACGGTGCTTTCGCTGCGCTCGAAGACGTGGCAGCGCTTCTCGCTGAAACAGAAGATCGAGTCGTCGAGTATGCCCCTTCCCGATAACGAGGTGAAGGCGGGCGACCGCGGCGTGGCGGTCTCGCGCCTGGCTCCGATGGGCAAGGTCGAGATCGGCGGCAGGATTTACGAGGCCAAGTCGACCGATGTCTATATCGACCAGCGCAGCACGGTCGAGGTGGTCGGGTTCGAGAATTTCAACGTCGTCGTGCGCAAGGTCGCCGACGAACCCTCCGCATGAATTTACTAATCTAAAAATAGTTCAAGATGGATCAAACGGGAATTATCGCGATCGCGGTCTTTGCAGGCCTCGTCGCGCTGTGGTTGATATTTTATTTCATTCCGGTGGGATTGTGGTTCTCGGCGCTGGTTTCTGGCGTCAGAATCAGCCTGTTGCAGTTGATTTTGATGCGCTGGCGCAAGGTGCCGCCCTCGGTGATCGTCTCGTCGATGATCGAGAGTACGAAGGCGGGGCTTTCGCTCGATCCCAACGAGTTGGAGGCGCATTTCCTGGCGGGCGGCAACGTTCCCAATGTCGTCCATGCGCTCGTTTCGGCGCAGAAGGCCAATATTCAGCTCGACTTCAAGATGGCTACGGCGATCGACCTGGCGGGCCGCGACGTGTTCGAGGCGGTGCAGATGTCGGTCAACCCGAAGGTCATCAACACCCCTCCCGTGGCGGCCGTGGCGAAAGACGGTATCCAGCTGATCGCCAAGGCGCGCGTGACGGTGCGTGCCAATATCAAACAATTGGTCGGCGGTGCCGGCGAGGAGACCGTGCTGGCACGTGTGGGCGAAGGTATCGTCTCGTCGATCGGTTCGGCCGTGAGCCACAAGGTCGTGTTGGAGAATCCCGATTCGATCTCGCGCGTGGTACTCGACAAGGGACTGGATGCAGGTACGGCGTTCGAAATCCTCTCGATCGATATCGCCGACATCGACGTGGGCAAGAACATCGGCGCGCAGTTGCAGATGGATCAGGCACAGGCCGACAAGAACATCGCCCAGGCGAAAGCCGAGGAGCGCCGCGCGATGGCCGTCGCGTTGGAGCAGGAAAACCGCGCCAAGGCGCAGGACGCCCGTGCCAAGGTGATTCTGGCCGAGGCCGAAGTGCCGCTGGCGATGGCCGAGGCGTTCCGCAACGGCAATCTGGGGATCATGGACTACTACAAGATGAAAAACGTCATGGCCGATACGGCCATGCGCGAAGCGATCTCGAAGCCCGTCGATAAAAAATAGGAGACCCGTTTGCCGCGGGGATTGCGACATGTTGGTTGAGGAACTTACATACGCGCTCGAAACGTATATCCGGGAATCGCCCCGCAATTATGTGGACGAGGCGATGGCGCTCGTGCCGTCCGATGTCGGGCAGCGGCTCTACGATACGCCGCTCGTGCGGGTCGGTTCGGCCGACGATCCCGAATGGGAAGAGATGAAGCGTCCGGAGGCCGTCGGACATCTGTTCCGCACGCCGAAGGAGTGGCTGCCGGAGGCCGTGAGCGTGGTCTCCTATTTCGCCCCGTTCAGCGATTTCGTCGTGGAGGGCAACAAACGCGATGCGGTCGATGTCGGCAACGGCTGGCTCTATGCGCGCGTGGAGGGGCAGGCTTTTCTTACGGAGGTGAACCGTTTCCTCGAACGATGGTTCCGCGAGCGCGGTTACAGGGCCGTCGCTCCCTATGCGAGCGCCGGGTTCCGGTATGTTTTCGAGGCCGGAACCAATGCCGAAATCGCCGACAAGTCGCTCAGTTTCACGAGTAACTGGTCGGAGCGGCACGTGGCCTACATCTGCGGGCTGGGGACGTTTTCGCTTTCGAAGGGGCTCATCACCGAACGCGGGGTGAGCGGCCGTTTCGGCAGTGTCGTGACCGACGCCCCGCTGCCCGTCACGAAACGCCGCTACACGGGGCTTTACGACTACTGCTCGATGTGCGGAGCCTGTGTGCGCAACTGTCCGGCACAGGCCATTTCGCTCGAACACGGCAAGTCGCATCATCTGTGCTGTTCCTATTTCGACACGCTGCGGGAGAAGTATGCGCCGCGCTTCGGCTGCGGCAAGTGCCAGGTCAATGTGCCGTGCGAGCGGAGAATCCCCAAAAAAGGATAAGTTCCGTTTTTGAACTTCATTTCGTTCGGAAAGAGGCTTCCCCTTATCCGGACGTGAAAACGGAATGAGGTTTTGGGAGTTGCGCTCTGCGCGAGCCGCCGAAGGTAAATCGGCAGAGACGAAGCGGCGGTCTGCAACATGGAACCGCATGATTCCGCGAATGAAAATCACCCCTGCCGGAATGTTCCGGCAGGGGTGAATCGTGGGGGCCGGGGCGTCGGACGTTCCTCCGCGCCGATCAGTAGACTTTTTCGGGGAGGGTTTCGCCTTCGGGTGTCCCTTCGAGCCGGTCGTTGAACCGGATCGAGGCGTGCGTGCCGTCGCAGTAGGGCTTGTTGTGCGACGTGCCGCAGCGGCACAGCACGACGCGGTTGCGGATCTCGTAGGTCTCGCCCGATTCGCGGCTGACGGGAATTCCGCCGCGCACCCACAGGCCGCTGCTGGTTCCGATGGCGACGTCTTCGATGAGTCCCAGCGACGGCTCGAAGCGGAATTCGTAGGGAGTGCCGGTCTCGTTGTCCCACGCCATCAGCCGGCCACTGGGGCACATCGAAGCCTCGCGGATGGCCAGTTCGCGCGCCTCGTCGTTCTCCGGCTGCCCGACCAGATTCCAGACCTGCCCCTTGGCGTCGCAGAAACGTGCGAAGACGCAGTATTTGGGGTTGTCGGTCATCGAGAGGGTCTCGCCTTCGGTCAGTTCGACGTTGTCCAGCAGCGGAGCGTCGTCGGCCGTCAGGCGCGGATCCCACGCCGCGTGGACGTGTGCTCCGTCGCAATAGGGCTTGTTCTTCGAGGCGCCGCAGCGGCACAGCGCCGTCGGTTCGTCGTCGGTCGGGAAGTGCGCACCCTGCTGAAAGTACCAGCTTTCGCCCTCGGCGTCGGGCATGATGAACTGCTGGGCCAGCGGCGGCTGTCCGTAGACCAGATAGGGGCCCGTCTCTTCGACGGTGATGCGGAATCGGGCGTCGGCCCGTTTCGATCCTTTTTCGATGTCGATCTTTTTCATATACGAGCGGGAGGAAGGCATGGTTGGATGGTTTATACGGTCGTGCCGGCAGGAAATCCCGCCCTCCTCGCATTGCGGCGTCCTCGGGACGCCGGATCGGCTGCCGGCATGTTTCCGAAACGTGTTTTCCGGAGAGAGTCCGTCGGAATAGGTGTTGGTAACGTACCGGCGATATACTAATTCCGGCCGTTCGAACGTTCCTACAACGGGCAAGAATTATTCCTAACCGTAAATAATTCGGCGGGTGTAGCGGATTATTCTCCGCTTTTTGGTATATTTGCAGATATTTTGGAAAATAACGAGTCGCTTTATACAAATGAAAAATCTGACAGTGAAAATCTTCGTGGGGCTGTTCGTCGTTGCGGCGGTGCTGCTTCAATCGTGTAAAAAGGACAGCGAGACCTACTCGTTCCTCCTCAACGAACGGGGCGCTTTCGTCGAGGAGCCGGGCGGTACGACGTCGCTGGGCTTTACGGCGATCAACATCTCGTCGGTGACCCCGACGACCGTTCCTCAGGGCTGGTCGGTGACGGTCGACATGAACGAACGCCGCATCTCCGTGACTGCGCCGACGACCTTTCCCGACGACCCGAAGACATTGGCCGACGGGGAGGAAGAAGAGGAGGAGAATACCAACGTCAGATTCGGAACCGTCTATCTGACGGGGCGTTCGTCCGGCGGATCGAGCGTTTCCACTTCGCTCTATGTTTCGCTCGCCGAGACGGTCGATCTCACGGGGCAACCCTCCAATTGCTACATCATCAACAAGTCGAATGCACGCTACTGCATCGACGTGACCCGCAAGGGCGAGGATACCGAAGCGACGATGTCGCCCGCCAGCGTGGCGATCCTGTGGGAGACGCCCTACAAGGTGATCGAATTCCCGAAGCTGGTCGACGGCAAGGCCTATTTCTATCATGCGATCGGCACCGACGACGATGAGAAGGAGTTTTTCAATCACGGAAACGCTCTCCTCGGCGCTTTCGATGCGGCGGGCAATCTGCTGTGGTCGTGGCACCTGTGGTGCGCGGAGTTCGATCCTGCCGACGAGCAGGTCGAACTGGGCGGCGAGGTGATGATGAAGCGCAATTTGGGTGCAGGCGTCGTTTCGGGCACATCCGAAGAGGATATTTTGGCTTCGTACGGTGTCTATTACCAGTGGGGGCGCAAGGATCCGTTCGTCGGGCCGCGCTACTACAACATGGCCGATTCGGCCGATGCGCAGGTCTACGACAGCCAGAATCTGCGCGTCTATCCCGAATACGCCGCGACGGATGCCGAGCGGGGGTCGGCGGGTTATGCCTCGGCTCATGCCATGACCTTCATCACGGGTACGAAGGAGAGCGGCTACAATTGGCTCCAGACGGCCGATGCGTCGTTGTGGGGGACGGAGAAAAATAATAACGACCCGTGTCCGAAAGGCTGGAAGGTGCCTTCGAAAGAGGTCTTCGCCGCTCTGCATATCAAGGACGTTATTTCGCCCGAGCTGGAGAAGAATTACGGTTTCACATTGAGCGACGGTACGAACGAAGCCTTCTTCCCCGGAGCCGGCCGCCGCAGTTTCTACACCGGCGCGCTGACCAACATGAACGACAACGAGGTGCGTCCGACTCCGTGGACGGGGTATTATTGGAGTTCGACGGGCGAAGGCAAAGAGGCCTATGCGATGGATTTCTCGTTCGACATCAACGGCACGCGTGCAGGCTCGTCGTTCCAGGGTGCGGCGTTGCAGTATGCCGCCGGCGGTATGCAGGTTCGCTGCGTGAAGATACGCTGAGCGAACGGGCGCCTTCGCCTGTTGCGGGGGTGTATCGGATAGTGGAGGCCGGGGCGATTCCGGCCTTCTTTCGATTGTGATAGTTAAGAAAAAATGGAGCGGATAAGGGATTTCGCGGCGATCGATTTCGAGACGGCCAACGGGCAGCGCACGAGCGTATGCAGCGTAGGCGTGGTCGTCGTTCGCGGCGGCCGTCCGTCGGAGAGCATCTACCGGTTGATCCGTCCCTACCCCAACTATTACTCCGCCTTCACTACGGCGATCCACGGTCTCACGCGCAGCGATACCGAGAATGCACCGTCGTTTCCCGACGTGTGGGGCGAGATCGCTCCGCGAATCGAGGGACTGCCGCTCGTGGCGCATAACTCGCCCTTCGACGAGGGGTGTCTGCGGGCTGTCCATGCCCATTACGGACTACCCTATCCCGACTACCGTTTCCTGTGTACGTTGAGCGCTTCGCGCCGTCGGATCAAAGGGTTGCCCAACTATCAGCTCCATACGGTCTCCGCAGCCTGCGGATACCTGCTCGAACGCCACCACCATGCACTGGCCGACGCCGAAGCCTGTGCGGAGATCGCCCTGCGGCTTTTCGGATAGCTCCGCGGCTCATCCGTACCGTGCGGGGATTTCGCTGACGAACATCGAGATTCGGTTCGTATCGTACTTTTGGGTGAAGTTCTTCGCCGGAGGTGCGGGATCACGCTGAGAGTGCGTGCTGCCGAGGGCGGTGCGGCGGGCAGATTTCGAATCAGAGCGTGTTTTTGCAGACGACTCCGTCTTTGACGATGACGCGGAGATTGTCGTGCGGATTTTCCAGTACTTCGATCCGTTCGAGCGGATTGCCCTCGATTACCAGAAGATCGGCCAACGCGCCCTCTTCGATAACGCCGAGATTGCCGGGATAAGGGTTGCGTGCGCCGGAAAGCGCCAGCAGACGGGCGTTGTCGCAAGTAACCATTCTGAGAATTTCGAAATTGGTGAACCACTTCTGCAACTTGACGATCCCGTGATTCTGATTTTTCGTATTGGCGGGATCGAACAACAGGTCGGTTCCCCAAGCCAATTTTACGCCGTGTTTTTTGGCGAGGCGGTATGTCCGATCCGTTCCGTTGCAGATTTGCAGGTGTTTGGCTTGCTGGACGGGCGACGGATAGGTGTTGTCCTCGACGGCGAAGGCCTGCATACTGAGCCATGCGCCGCTTTCGGCCAGCAGGGCCATCGTGGGCTCGTCGATCAGGTGCCCGTGTTCGATACTTCGCACACCGGCTTTCAGGGCCCGGGCGATCCCCCGCGGGTTGTAGACATGAACCATCACATAGGTGCCCCAATCCTCGGCAGCACGGACTGCCGCACGGAGCTCCTCCTCGAAGAATTCGGTCACATCGAGCGGATCGTAGAGCGATGCGGCACCGCCGCCGGCCATCAGTTTGATCTGCGATGCGCCCTGCCGGAGGTTCTCGCGGACGGCTGCCGTCACGGCGTCGGCGCCGTCGGCGATTTTCGAGGCTCCGATCTGTTCGACGTGCGCCATTTCGCAGCCGCAACCTCCGTGGGCGTGTTCATAGATCATTCGGAAATCGCCGTGTCCCGAGGTCTGGGAGATCATGGCTCCGCTCGGATAGATGCGCGGGCCCCGGAGCGTCCCGCTGTCGATGGCCCGTTTGAGTCCGAAGACGGGACCTCCGGCGTCGCGGATGGCGGTGAATCCCCGTTGCAGGGTCTCCGCAGCCTCCCGTCCTGCCATGAGATGTGTATACGAGGGATCGCCTGCCAGCAGGTCCGTCATCGTGTTGCAGCACAGATAGGCGTGCCAGTGCGCATCGATGAGACCGGGCATCAGAAATCGTCCCTTTCCGTCGATCACCGTGACGGGCCTTTCCGACGGCGTTTCGATGGGAGCGGCCGAGATCGTCTCGATCCGATTGTTCCGGATCAGGAGGTTGCCGGAGAAGGTGCGTGCGTCCTTTCCGTTGAAAATTTCGACGTTGTTCAGTAAGAGCTGCGAGTCCATACGACGAATGATTTTCCGGCGGTTTACAGTGCCGTCAGGTGGAATATTTTGGCGATGCCCGTCACCACGATCTGGATGCCGACGCAGAAGGTGAAGAACGCGACCATTTTATTGATGACGATGCTGCCGTTGTCGCCGATTTTTCGGATGATCTTTTGTCCCTGTGTAAGAAACAGGTAGAGGATCGAGCACATCAATACGATGACGACGGCGATGATCGCGTAGTTGAGCAGGCTACGGACCCAGTCGCCGCGGATGCTGGCCGAAGCCATCATCGTGAGAATGACCGAGACGCTGCCGGGGCCGATGCTGATCGGAAAGGTAATGGGATAGAATATCCGGGATTCGACCGCCCGCAGACTGATGGGATCGGCGTTTCTTTTCGATACGCGGCCGGCCGAAGCGTCGGAGTCGCCGAGCCATTGCAGCGCCGTGCGACAGATGAGCAGGCCGCCGCCCAACTGGATGATCGGCAGCGACAGGTCGAAGAGCGCGAGTACGAAATGCCCGACGGCCAGACTTCCCAGGCCGACCAGCAGGTAGTCGGTGACGATTCTTCGGATGATGGACATGCGGGTCTTCTGGTCGAGTCCCGACAAGAATCCGTTCACGAGAAATCCCGCCCCTACGGGATTCGCCACAGGAAACAGCGCCATGAAGGAGGATATGAACATGAAGATAGAGCCTTTGATCATTTTGAGTTTATGCTACCGGTAAATCTGCGATATGGAAATTCCGTCGGGTCAGCGGCGGACGACTTCGATCGAAACTCCAAATCTGGGGCCAAACGCGGATATCGAAAGCGGAGTCCTTCGGGCGAACGGAAAAAGAAAGGGCAGCCGAAGGCGGCGTGACGAAACTGCCGGAAACATCGCCGGCCGAGGTGCCGGCTTTTGCGCTGCCGTATGTGGTGAATGCATTGCCTATGTCGACAGCGGCAACTGGTTATCGTTCGATGGCGGGCGCCGGCCGCTGACGTACGAGCGTACGTTTGGAAGTATCCCTGCCGGATAAATGAGGCGGATGAACGACCGGATGCACGGAAGCAGAACTCCGTCGATATTGTACGACAGCTTGGCTCGGCGACCCTGGATTTGATTGAGGGCAATTAAATAGCAATATAATTTTGTATTTTGAAATATGTTTGTTAATTTAGTTCAAGATTTATGATATAGACTATTTCGACAGCTGTTTATTCAATCAGAAGGTCTGGTAAACTAAGCGACAAAGATGAACAGCTAAGGGCCGTTATATGCGCGGTTCTTGGCGAGTTTTTGTCGCTTTTAGGATTACCAGACCTTTTGAATTCACGATTGGCGAGCCGAGACCGCGCATATTGTTGAAACGAACATTTCAAACAATATGCCATCATGAAAAACTCAAAACAAAAGACGCTCCGACATGGGAGCGCAGTCTTCACGGACAAACATTGTCTCTACCGCATCGCCGTCGTTCGGTATGTCGATTCGTTGTTTTACGAACCCGGCGACGCCTGCCGGTGCCACAGCCGATGCTACTCGCTCATCGTTCGGGAGCTGTTCGGTATCGGAAAGAACACTTTCCGCCACTATCTGCACTACCCTTCCGACCGTCTTACCGGTGTCGTGATTCCTCGGAAACTCAGGGAGCTGCTGAGACTCTATGTGATATTGGTCAAGAGATTGCCGGCAACGCAAGTAGCGGATTGCCTGCATGAGTTTTATTGCCGGAAGGGACAGTTTCCGGATACTTCGCATCGGCATGGGAGGATGTAGCTATCGCCGATCGACGTTGCAAGAAGGCGGCCGTGTCGTCCGTTCTCCGGCAATCCGGATGAAAGCGATTCCGAAGCGGAACCGTTCGCCGGAGAAAATAAGCGAGGTACTGCAATACGCCGATTTTGAATTCGCAAATCTGATGTGTTTGCATTCGGTCATTGCAGTTCGCTCGGGTTGATGAAAATAGTCAAAAGCCTCCTGTGCCCGACCATGCGGTCGCGGATTGTCATTCTGCGATTTTAGGCGAAGAACGGGGGAAGAATACGAAACGGTAAACAAGAACCCGAAGGCGTATGGTTTCATAAAAATATCCCGTCCATTCGGGACGGGATATTTTTCGGAAGCGTGTATCGAACGACTGCCTGCGGCGGAGTCGTTACAGCGGCATCGAGGTGATGCGGACGCTGGTAGCCGAGACATTCGTGCGGTTGAGGCGAATCTCGAAGCGGTAGTATTTGCCGCCGTCGAGCACCAGCTCCTCGTTGGGCGCATAGAAGAATGTCTCGTCGCCCAGCGCGATTTCGAAGAGTATCTCGCCGGCGGCGAGCGTCTGCGGAACGACGATGAGTTGCATCGGTTCGATTGCCTCGCCGGTGACCTTCGCGCCGTTGCCTCGCGGTGTTAGATCTGCCGGTGTGCCGGCTTCGCTCACAGAACCGTCGCTCAGGTTGAACAGACAACTGCTCTTGACGTTTTTGGCCGTAACTGTCGCTCCCTTCAACTCATCCGCCGCAGCGAATCCTTCGCCTGGCATCAGCTCGATGTCGAGCCGCGTGAGCCGGTGCGAAAAGATCAGTTCGACGGCATCGGCCGTCGGGGCAACATTCTGCCGTACGGCGCTCATCAGGTCGCTGTTCGTGTAGTTGCGGCCTGCGCTCTGGTCGCTCTGCACGGTGAACGTGAAACTGCTCCCCGCGGTAAACTCCTCGCGGTAGGGATAGTAAGCGTAGAAATCGGCCGATTTCTCGGGGTATTTGACTGTCGGCATTTCGACGCCCTCCGCTGTTTGCGTACACAAACCATTGTTCAGGTAACGTGCGCCGTCGAGCGACGGTGCTGTCTCGCTCGTGCGGCTGAGGACGATGAGGCCGAAGTTGTCGCCCTCTTCGAATGCGACATCCGTCGCGCGCGTGGCGGCCTCGACGCCTGTCGAGAGGCGAATGCAGGGACGTTCGGCCGCCGGAGCTCCCTCCTCTTTGGAACATCCAGCCAGCAATGCGATCGCAGCCGCAAATATGATGAGTTCGTTTTTCATGATTCTTTTCGTTTAACGTTTAATCTTTGAGACAGCGAATCGAACATCCCGTCTCCTTGCCCCATGAACTGCCGGTCGAAAGAATCTGGTCGGAGGCATCCAGACGGGCGTAGGAAGCCGACAATGGATAGTCAGGAACGGCGTCGGTCGTCCACCATGTCCCTTTCGAACCGAGAGTCTCGAACTGGTTCCATTTGCGGGCGCCGCCCGGTAGGGCGGTGAAACCGTAGTCGTCGGTGCCCTGATATTCGGGCTTCGATTCACCCCATGTGTCGCTCCATCCCGACGTAGATTTCAGCATGGCGCCGGCGTTGCTGCCCAGATAGTCGGAGAGTGTCTTCCACTCTTCAACCGACGGAATGTGCCATCCCTCGGGGCAGAGTTTTCCGGTGTTCGCCGCATGCCAGTTGTAGAGCATACCGTAGAGCTCGCTGTTGGTTGCGTCGTTGTCGTACAGACAGTAGGCCGCTTCCTCGCTGTTTTCGCACTGCGCCCATGCTTCTTGATCTTCGAGCAGGGTGATGGGAGTACCGTCGTTGTAATGCGTCGTGCGCAGATTGGCACCCGTCCATTGTTGCGTGCCGATGCGCACGATAGCGTATTCGTTGCCATCGATGTCGCGGACGACTTTCGCATCGAGGTCGGGGTCGACCTCGACAGTCTCCTCGCTCGATGCAGTGCCGGGCGTCCAGTCCTCGATCGTCGGAGAGAGTGCAACCTCGCCGCCCGCTGCGGCGCGGTTGATTGTCAGCGTGAAGGTGTAGCGCCTGCCTGCTTCGAAGGTCAGTTCCTTGTCGGTCGTGCAGCGGAAGTTGCGCTCACCGATACGAACGTTGAACAGGTAGCTGCGGGCGTCGATGTGCTGCGGCGGGACGATGGCTTCGACGCCGACGGCTTTGCCGTCCGATGCGCGGAACGATCCGTGCGGCGTGATGTTGGCCTTGATGGCCGGCGATGACACTTCGCCCGTCACGAAATCGACGTTGGCCACCTGCGCCATGTTCATTACCTGCACCTCGGCGGCGAGTATCCCGTCGACGTCGTCGTAACCTGTGCCGGGCAGCAGCACGAAATCGAGCAGCGACATCAGACGCTTGAAGTCGAGCGGAATCGCCTTCTCGGTGCGCGCTGTATTCTGGGCACGGGCGAGCATGTGATCGCTCGTGCGGAAAGCCTCGTCGTCGCTCTGGTCGAGCGCAACGGAAATCTCATAGCTCTGCTTGTCGTCGCTCAACCCCTTTTCGTTATAGGGGAAGTAGGCGTAGAAGTCGGAGAGTCCCGTATACTCCGTCGGCCAGAAACAGGGCGTGGTTCCGGTGAGCGTTCCCGCCGTCATCGTGAGCTGTTTGTTGTCAATATACCGTTCGCCGACAATGGCTGCGGCCGGATCGTCGGTCGACTCGACGCAGTAGATGCCGACGGTGTCGCCCTCCTCGAATGCGGTGCCCGTCGCACGGGTCAAGGGCACGATGGCCGGCGCGAAGCGGATTTCCGCAGGGAGTCCGGGGCCGCTCTCCTGTGGCATGTCGTTCGACTTTTCACAGCCGGCCATTGCAAGCGCCGCTACGGCGAGGGTCGTATAAAACACTATATCTCTTGTTTTCATAACGTGTTCGTTTGAGGGTTAAAAATCATGAACGCAGCGAACCGACATCCCACTGCACCGGTCACCGACGTATTGGTCGAGATTGTCCCCCTGCGTGCGCAGACCGTAGTAATAGGTCATTTCGCCTGAGAAGTCGCTGTCGCTCCACCAATAGCCGTTCGTTTCAGCGTAGTAGAACTTGGCCGTCGCCGTGTCGTTGGGGTCGGCGCGGAACGCACCGCCGGGCAGTCCGCCAAAGCCGCTCTCGTCGGTAGCCTTTTCGCCCGCAGGCCAGCCTGCCGTCGCTTTGAGTTTCGAGGCGATGCCGACCCAGGAGTCGAAGTCGTTGAGCGTACCGCCTAATGCGGAACCCAGCTTGTTCCAATCGTCGACGGTGGGCACGTGCCACCCTTCGGGGCAGAGTTTGTGCGTGCTCACGGCAGCGCGGTTGTAAAGCAAGCCGTAACGTGCGGCGTTGGCGTCGTCGTTGTCGTAACTGCAATAGGCGCCTTCGATAGCAGCCATCCACTCCTTGCCGTCGGTGATATGGGCGATGGCGGTGCCGTCGTTGTATTTGGTCGTGTGAAGGTTCTCGTCCATCCAATACTGACGTCCGATGCGGATGATGCCGTAACTATTGCCGTCGCCATCCTCGACAGTCGTGCCCGTCGGCGGCAGAATTTCCTCGCCGTTCATCGACTCCTCGCCGCCGGGCAGCCAGTCGGTGACGGTGACGTCGGTCTGTACGGTGACGCCTTCGAACGATCGGCTTAGCACGAGCGTCAGCGTGTGACGTTTACCGCTTTGCAAGACGAACGTTTCGGAAGGCGAATACTCGAAGCGTTCGCCGTTCGCCGTAATTTCGACGAGCGGTTCGCCTGCTGCGGCATTCTGTGGAATGACGATGGCCGACAATCCCTCCAAACAATCGTCCTGCCGCGTCAGTGTACCGTGCGGCGCGATGTCGGCCGCCGCACCGGAAGTCGTGCTGCCGCCGTCGACGAATGAGAACGCACCTTCGTTCTTCAACCCTTTCAGAACGACCCCTGCCGAAGCGAAGTCGTCGAGCGTATAACCGTAACCGGCTTTGAGTACGATGTCGATACGGCTCATCGCATGGTCGAACTCCATCGCCACGTCGCCCGTGACGGCAGCGTAGTTTGTCCGCTTGGAGAAGCGCAGGTCGGCTGCCGTGTAGGCTGCGTCGTCCTGTTGGTCGGCAGCGAGCGCCAGCGGCAACGTGACGGCGCCGGCTTCGAGTGCGGTTTCACGGTAGGGAGCGTAGGCGTAGAGGTCGAACCGCAACTTCTTTGCTCCTGGAAACGCAATGGCGGGTGTCGAGACATAGGTGTCGCCCGAGCGAGTGAACTCCACGTTCGCATGGAGGCGTTCGCCGGCGAGCGCCTCTGAACCCTCGGCCGCTTTCTGTACAATGTAAAGACCGAAGCGGTCGAACGAGGGCGCCTGCCCGCTGTCCGACGCAAGGGCGCGGACGACAATCCGACCGTCGGATGGCTCCGGCGCCGCTGTTTCATCGCTCTTGCTGCAACTGCCTGCAAGCAGGAGCAAGGCTAACGAACCTGCCCAAATGCTATTATATTGTTTTTTGTCCATAATCGTGCGGTGTTTAGTTTCTGTAACGGATGCAACGGACGGAGTAGCCGGTTCGCTGCTGCGGCGAGGTGACATACACTGTCGGGCGGTTGTAGTAGAGATAGAACCCATTGGCCTGTGAAGCCCCCACTGCTGAACTGCTCCACCAATAGCCATAGCTTTCGAATTGCCAGTACGCGCCGTTATCCTCGCGCGAACCGGCAGGCAGCCCGTTGAAGCCGCTGCTGTTGGTACCCTGATAAGCGGGGTTTTCTTCTCCCTTGTATTTCCAGCCCGAGTCGCTCTTCATCCTGTCGCCGGCGATATCTTCACCGCCCAACAGTTCGATGGTCATGCGGATTTCATCGATGGTGGGCACATGCCACCCTTCGGGGCAAAGTTTGTTGGTGGCTACCGCGTAGTAATTGTAAATAAGACCGTAGCGTTCGACGTTGGCCGACTCGCCGTTCGGGTAGCAGTAGGCGTCCGTGCGAGTCGTTCCGTTGTTCGTCCACATTTCGGCGTCGTCCATTCGCGTGATGGGCGTACCGTCGTTATACCGAGTCGTGGCGAGGTTGGCGGCCATCCAATATTGCGTGCCTATTTTCACGACGGGATAGCTGTTGCCCTCGATGTCGGTGATTGACTTGGGCATGTTGTCGTCGACTTCGACAGTCTCCTCGACCGACGTACCCTCCGTCCATTCATGCTCGGTGACGTCCACCGTGACGGTAATATCCGGTACGGCCTGCCCCACCGTAATGGCGAAGTCGTACTGCATACCGGCTTTGAGCGTCAGTTCCTTGCCCAACGGGTAGGAGGCTTCGAATGTTCCGACTTTGAGATTGAGCACCGCTTCGTCGGCTGCGATCCGCTGCGGTGCGACGATGGCCGAAAGTCCCTTGATCGTCGATCCGTCGGGCACCAGCGTGCCATTGGGTGTCGTTGTTTGTGGATTCGACGATCCCGTAACGCTACCCGTCGCGAAGTCCACGTCGGCGGACAGGTCTAACGTCAAAGTGACCTTGGCATCGGCCAACTCATCGAGCGTGGGTTCTCCAGCCGTCGTGAACGAAAGGTCGATGCGCGAGAACATGCGGTGAAAAGTCATCTGCACGGCTCCCTGCTGGTCGGCTGGAACGAGTGCCGTCGCGGCCATGAAATCGGCAGCGGCGAAGTCTGCTGCGGCCGATTGGTCGGCCGCAGCCGTGACGGTCGCCGTCGTGCCGGCGAGGGGCATCCGGTCGGCATGAGGGGTATAGGCTGCCAGCGTACCGGCCGAAGGTTTGAGCATGAGTGAGGCTGCGCTTCGGAACAGGCCCTCCTTCAACGTGAGACGCGCATTGTTGATGTAGCGCGGTGCATCGGCCGTGAATGCGCCCTCGACGGCGAAGAGACCGATGGCTGCACCGTCGTCGAAGATGCCGTCGGCCGACGTACTGTTCCATGAGGAGAACTTGCCGTCGATGAGTATAGGCTGCGTGGCGGGCGGCTCCGGCGTTTCGTTCGGATCGTCGCCGTCGCCACATGCTGTGGCGCCGACGAGCAGGACTCCCGCCCATGCGAGGGCGAGTAGTTGCAAATGATAGCTGTATCGTTTCATAAATCGCTTGTATTCGTTGATTTTATGCAGCGGACATACATGCCCGAGTAGAGGTAGGATTGCGCAATGTAGGGCATGTTGGACAGATAGAGGTATCCGGGGCTATCGTCTCCTTTATAGGATGTCCAGATGCCGGCATCGGATGTCAGCCAATAATAATAGGATTGGATGCCGCCGGGCAGGGCGCCGAATCCGGAAGCGTTGGTAGGATTGTAGTGGTTCCACCGGCTGTCGGGCGCCATAAGATCTGCCGCTTTGGGTACGGCGTCGAGCAGCGACTGCATCTGGTCCCAGTCGGGTACCGTCCATCCTTCGGGGCAGATTTTGCCTGTGTCGACGGTGTAGAAATTATAGAGCAGACCGTAAGTGGCTCGGTTCTCGGTCTTGTCCATGAAGTCGCAGGCAGTAGGAGTCGTAAAGGTATCCCACGATGCCTCCTGTCCCTTGCCGATAGGAATTTCGGTGCCGTCGTTCAGATGCAGTGTTTTGAGGTTTGCAGCCATCCACGTTAGGCCGCCGATCTCCACGACGGGATATTCATTGCCGTCGATGTCCTTGACCGTCTCTGTCGGTTCGGGTTCCGGCTCGGGTTCCGGAACATCTTCGTCTTCGATGCAACGGATGGACATGCCTGCGTATTTGTAATGCGTGTCTATACCAGAATACATCGCCAGATAGAGATAGGATGCAGGAAAGGTCTGCGTATCGTCGCAGGTCGAGCTCCAGAAGTAGGCGTCGCCCGTCATCCAGCCGTTGCCGACGGACATGCCGGCCGGCAATGCGGAGAAGCCTGTCGTATTGGTCGGATTGTAACCGCTGCCCCAATTCTCGTCGGGCGCCATCAGCGAATAGGCGCCTTTCTCGTCGTTGAACGGCAGCAGCCCCAGTTCCTCTTTGGAGGGAACTTTCCAGCCTTTCGGGCAGAGGTCGCCCTTCTCGACCGCATAATAGTTGTAGAGCAGACCGTATTTTTCACGATAGTCCGCGTTATTCTCCGTGATGCAGGCGGCGGGCGCGGTCAGTGCGTCCCATGCGTCCGTGCCGCCGTCGACGACCGGTATCTCCGTGCCGTCGTTGTAGTGCGTGGTGCGGAGGTTGGCGGCGAGCCACTTCACGCCGTTGATTTCGATGACGGGATAGGTGTTGCCATCGTAGTCGCTGACAGAGGGCAACTCGGGTTTGGAGGCATCGCCCGTAATGACGCCGCCCTCCTGCCAATCGTCGATTTGGGCGCTGACGGCGAGCGTCGGGCCCTGCGGCGTCATGCCGATTGTAGCGGTGAAGAGATGGCTCTTGCCCGGCTCGAAGGTGAATTCCGAACTGGGTTTGTAGGCCATTGTCTTGCCTTTGAACGTAAAATAGATGACCGTCTCGCCCGCTTCGCGTGTCTGCGGGACTACGACGGCAGAAAGGCCGGTGACGTAGTCGCCCTCGATTCGCGTCGTGCCGTAGGGACGGATGTCGGTCACGTCGGCCGGCTCGCCGAATGTCTCGGCATCGACATCGTAGAGTGCCGTACTGCAAAAATCTTTGAGGAGCACCTCGGCTTCGAGCAGCTCGTCGGCAGTGACGCCGTCGCCTGCCGTCATACGGATCTGCATGAGGCTCAGGATATGACGGAATGCGACGGGAACAGCCTGCCCGTCCGGCTTCACGTTGCGCGTGACAGCGACCATCCAGTCCGAAGCCGTGCGGCTCGCGGCGTCGCTTTGGTCGGTCGCGACAGCGACGGCGAGCGACGAGGTATTGGACCGGAATCCGGTCTGATTATAGGGATAGTAGGCATAGAAGGTATTGGCCGTCGTGGCATCGGGGAAGTAGGCAGTTGCCGATGAAACGAATTGTCCGTCGCGGTAGACGAACTTCACGTTGTCTTCCCAGCGTGAACTTGAAAGAGGTTGTTCGCGGCCATCGCTCCACGGCACGACGCTCAGGCCGATAGCGTCCTCCTCGTCGAAGGCCGTTCCGGTGACGCGCGTCGTAATGCTCGGCGCCAGTGTGATGCGCAGGTTCGTTTCACCCCCCCCCTCCGGTTCGGTCGTCGAACATGACGGGGCGATAAACAGACCTGTAACGGCCGATAGCGAAACAAGGCCGTTCAGGGAGAGACGGGTCACCGTGCGGCGCCACGTTCTCCGGTGATTTGGGTACAGTTTGTTCATAACATATAATATATGAAGATATTGTCAAGGGACACGGAACGCATACTCTCCGCAGGCATTGGGGACGACCGCCGGCAGAGGTGTCGCGTCGGTATGCGTTTCGCACAAATATAATAAAAAATCATAAAAAACGTTCGTTTCAAATTTTTTTCGTACATTAGCTACTCGAACCGATGCGGCACTCCTCGTGCTGCTATCATGTATCGTCATTTATGAATCGAGCGAACGAAACGATTGTACGGTTTGCGACATGCGTGCTGGCCGTCGCAATGATATGCGTGCCGACATCGCTACGGGCGGCGGATACCGGCAGGCTTGCCCGTGTGCGGCAGGCGGACGGCACGACGCTGTCGCTGCGAATTTGCGGCGACGAGTTTTTCCACTATGCTGTCACCTCCGATGGTTATTCCGTCGATCAGGGTCCCGATGGTTTCTACTATTATCTGGTCGAGCGTGACGGCCGTCCCGTGCGCAGCAATGTCCGCGTGTCTGAGCGCGGCCGCCGCACAGCCGACGAACGCCGGCTGTTGGAGACGTTGCGCCCGGGCGTGGTGGCGACGGCGTTGCGCGCTCGCGCGCATAGGCTGCGCAGCGAGACGCGCGCCGGACTGGAAACGGGATTCCCTACGACGGGCGAAATCCGTTCGGTGGTGATTCTGGCAGCGTTCAGTGACGTCGGTTTCACGGTGCCCGATCCGCAGCGTGCTTTCGAACGGATGCTCAATGAGGAGGGGTATTCTGACAACGGAGCGCTCGGCAGTGCGCGTGACTACTACCTCGATAACTCGGGAGGACGGTTCCGCCCGACCTTCGACGTGGTGGGTCCTGTGACGCTCGACCATCCCGTCGCTTATTACGGCGCCAATACTGATTATCGCGACGAGAATGCCGAACGAATGATTATCGAGGCCTGCCACAAGGCGGAGCGTGCCGGCGTCGACTTCTCTCAGTACGATTTCGACAATGACGGTAAAATCGACAACGTCTTCGTCTACTATGCCGGTCACAACGAATCCGACAGCGGCGGTATGAATACCGTATGGCCGCATCGGGGTGAAATATCCTATCCGGGCGAGATGCTCGGCGGCAAGGAGCTGTGCGTCTACGCCTGTACGTCGGAGCTGAGCGGCTCGCCCGATTTCGACAGCCGCATGGCCGGCATCGGAACCTTCTGCCACGAGTTCGGTCATGTGCTCGGCTGGCCCGATTTCTACGATACGAACGGTAGCGATTTCGGTACGGGAGTCGGCGTCTTCAACTGGTCGCTCATGTGTCAGGGCAGTCGGAACGACGGAGGCCGCACGCCGCCGTCGCTCACGGCGATGGAGCGCATGATGGCGGGATGGCTGACCCCGACGACGCTCACCCGTTCGGGTGACTACGAACTCAATCCCATTCAGCAAAACGAGGCCTACCTGATTGCGACCGATACCGAAGGTGAATTTTTCCTGCTCGAAAACCGTCAGCAGACGGGATGGGACAGAGCGCTCAAAGGACACGGCATGTTGATTTACCACGTCGACCGTTCGCAGCGGATCGTCGAAGGATACTCGGCCCGCGACCGTTGGACTTACAATATGCCTAATGACGTGGCCGGCCATCCCTGTTTCCGCCTCGTGACGGCGCGTCCCGATTCGGGTGACGGCTATGAGGCGTTCATGCCCTATCCCGGCGAGACCGGAAACACGGAGTTCTCGGCCGCCAGCCGGCCGGCAGCGCAGAGCTGGTCGGGAGCCTCGCCGGCGGCCGAGCTGTACGACATCTCGGAATCCCCGGAGGGCGTCATCCGTTTCTCGGTGCGTATGGCCGAAGGAAGTATCGAGGAAGTTCGTATCGAGGGGCGCGAGCGGGCAGTTGCGGGCGACACGATTCTCCTGCGTGCTATCGTGATGCCCTCCGGTGCCGTCGGGGAGCTGGCGTGGAGCAGTTCCGACGAAACGGTCGCTTCGGTCGACGGCGAGGGTGTCGTGCATTGCCTGCGGGCGGGTATGACAACCGTACGTGCCGTTGCCGGGTCGACTGGTGCGGCTGCGGCGTTCGATATAGAGGTGGTCGACGGACGGATGCTGCGCGGTCGTGTATGTAACGGGAAAGGCGAGGTAGTGGCCGGTGCGACGATCGAGATGTCCGACGCCGACGGCGAGCGAGTCGCGGCTTTCGTCAGCGGCGACGACGGCTGCTTCACCAGTGAGGTGGACGAAGTGACGGCAGGCGACTATTCGCTGCTGCTCACATGCGAGGGGTATCCGGAGCAGGCCGTGCCGGCGACGGTAACGGAGGGCATGACGCTGCTCGAAGTGCCGCTGCTCCGATCCGACGAGTTCGATCGGGGCGACGGGACGTTCGAGGTTGCCGTGCAGCCATTCGAGCGTTCGGCCTTCGTGACGTGGAGTGCTTCGGAAGCTGAAGCGTGGCGCGTGCAGTGGCGGCCGATGGATTCGGCTTTCTATATCGGTACGGAGACGGTCGCCGAGTCGCAGTTCGATATCGATGATTTGGAACGGCAAAAGGACTATGTCGTACGGATCGCCGAGCTTTCCGGCCAGGCGGAGCGGAGCTATCGGATCGCCTATTTCACGACGGCGGCACAGAGCGGCCGTTATGCAGGCATGGCTTTGCAGTCGGAGTATGCCGTCGGAGCGCCTGTATTGCTGAAAGCGATCAACGTCTCCGACGAGGCGCAGTTGAGCTGGGCGGTCGACGGCGAGACGACTACCGAGAGCGTCGTGCGGCTTGCGGCCGGCGAACATGAAGTCGAGTTACGTGTGACCGACGGCGGTCGCACGGAGATTATAACGAAGTATATCAAAGTAGAATAAGTGATGGGAAATATAGCGTTCCGCATGGAAATTGCGGCTGTTTTAGCGGTCGCCGCAGTGATGACCGCCTGCGAGAAGGGCGGTGAGACCGTGGAAAACGGTTCACCCGAGTGCGAGGCATTTCTCGCTGCGGCGACCGAATACGGACTTTACAGCGACGGTGTGCCCGTGCGGGTATTCTGCCGCACAGAGGATCAACTGGTGCGTGACAGCGAGGGAACGACGCTCCGCATCCAGAATACGGAGCAGAGCAGCGTGCTGGCGTGCACCTTCTCTTCCCGTCCACAGAGCGGCGTGACGATAGTCGCACGCTACGAGGGTACGGGGTTCGCTCTGAAAGCCGGCAGTGCCGAATTCGAGGTGGTGAAGACGGCCGACACGAAGGCGTGGCTATGGTGCGAGACGCAGGGACTGGGCATCGTAGCTGATACGCGATAGCGGTTGGGGACGGAAACTGGTCTCGGTGTTTTTCGGATTTGGAAGGTACGGTGCGTCAGACGACCCGGAAATTCAGGGTGGCGGTCTGTAAATATCTTAACCTATCGCGGTGGAATAGGGCGCAAATAAATGTCCGTATAGTATGAATACGTTCGTAAAATCGGACAGGTGACGATATGGAAACGCAGTCGTAAACTCTGCTTTTTTGCGTTTTCTTGTCCGGCTGTTTCCCGAATCTTGATTTTCGAAGAATTATCAGCCGCCCCCCCCCTCCTCTTGCTCAGTCGACGGCTGTTTCTTTGAAACAGCCGTTTGACGGATATTACTTGCTGATCATATGATTTGGCGGTGGTTCATCTTTCCGTTATTCGCGCCGTGCTTTACCGCTCTGGATAACTAATCACGATAACAGGAATATTCGTTCGCCGGATATTATTCCATAACCCGCCGACGGAACTAAATACGCTGATTCGATTCCGTCGACGGGTTATAAGAATTTGTTTTTATGGATGGAAATAATTTTAATCTGTTTTGAACCGATCTGTTTTTGGAGGTTTCCGTATTATATTTTTGTCACAGGAGGTAATCGGGAAGATAAAGAGTTTTATATGTTGACTTAAACTACCTCTCTCTCTACCTTCGAATTAGGCGGACGCTGCTACTGCTCCTGCAATGACTCCAACAGCGAGGCAGCCTCCGACGAGGTATGCGGTTGCAGCGTAATTTTGCCCTTCAAGGAAAACGCAAAAACTACGATTTGCATAAATAGGATTATTGACGACTCGGGCCTTTTTGAATTTACGGAGGCTTTGGCGTTTGTCCAGCACAATGTCGTTAACATAGTTCGACACTGTTATATCCTGTGTTTCCGCGAAATCTTCCGTTTGAGAATAACGCAATACGCCTCGTACCGAATAGGGCGTGTTCGTATTCTCGAAATGCCATGTCCGGCCGATTTTACGGGGGCGGAAGCCTATCTGGGCGAAGTCGGAAGCATCGATTGTCCAATCGCAAAGTTTGTAGACCGCCTTAGGGGCGAGTGCTAACACACGCTGTTCTTGAATCGTCGTCGAATTTTGTGTAGTACGTCCTCCGCCGACGTTCATGCCGTTCATGAGTGTTCCGGCAATCCCTCCGATTCCGACAGCATTGGCGACACTTCCCAGATTGATTCCGACGCCCGAGTTTTTCTCCTTACCGCTCGTGTAGGATGCATTGGTGAAAAGGCAAGTCGGCGTATTGTTTTTGTAAGAAAATGAATTTCCTTTGTCTATGTAGAGCGTTCGGTCCGATTTGTTTGCCACTATCCAACAGGGGTGTCCGCCGTCGATTCCGATCATGACTTTGAGATTCTCGTCTTCATAGACGGCATTCGCTCCGTCGGCAAAGAAGCAGTAGACGCCCACTCGCCGTGCCGACGCACTCCCGGCGCACAATATGATGCACGCCAACAAAATCAATTTTTTCATAAGTTTCGAAAAATGCCGTCCGCACCTCGGCGGCTTTAACAAAAAGAAAAGCGTGGTGCCGAAAACTTATTTCAACTGGACAGGTCGTAGGATTACCTTCGTGAAAAAATAAGCAACAGCCCCACGCCTATACCCCGAAGGATACGACGTAAGAAGATATTCGCCTATTCTTTTCACTGATGAATTTCCTACGTTCGTCCAGTCAAGAATAAACTTACACTTTCCGTGGTTCCAATATGTCAATGCAAATGTAGAAAACATATCCGGAAAATGCAATTGCCGTCTTCTTTTTTTTCGAGCTGTTGCGAAAGCAAATTTCGGTAAAAAAATTCTGAAAATCAATATTGATTCTGAACAATGTTATTTCAATTTGGGGCCATTTGTTTGAGTGAAAAATGAAAGCGGGACAGCCTTTTCGTTCCGACCCGCTTTGTGGTGAAATCTCCATTTCCGGCCTTTCCTCCGCTCGTTCGATGTCGGTTCCGATTTTCTGGTCAAATTCCTTTCGTTGCTGTTCGAACCACGGGGCGTCTGTTGCGTTTGCTGTGAACTTGCCCCCGCTCGGCCCGATGGTCTTGCAATAGTTTTCCCATTTCGACAGTCCCTTTCGTGCGGGAACAGGTTATCGATGCGGACGGATGTTTTCAATAGCTGTTGTGCCTTCTGTTTAAGGTTGGCGACCTCTTTCTCATATCCGGTGTGCATCGTTTAATCTCTTGTTGCAGTTTTCCGATTCGCTGGTACTTGTCGGCAATTATCCCCTGCGAGTCTGTGATCTGCTTTTCGTATTGCAAGGGTTCGGATCGTGGAACAACGTTCCGATTCGCTCGACGGCTTCGGCCGTGGCATCTACGTCCATACCTTTGAGTTTGCCGGCTTCGATCCCGCGGCGGGGCTGCGCAGGTTCCTCGGCTTTCGCCGGCTCCTCTTTCTTCTTTCGTCATTGTTCGTCGATGGCGTCATAGTCCGTCCGCACGGCCTTCCACTGCGCCTGCAAAGCTGTAATATCTAACATCTACCGGCAGCGTTTCTTGCTGCCCTTTCAGATTCTCGATCTGCTCGGTGATCGTGTTTTTCGGGCGAATACCTTGCGGTAACTGCGTGGAGACCGCGTTCCAAACGCTGGTTCCGATATTCCGGTACGGCCTGACACTGCGTGTGGATTTCGGAAATTTGGCCGGAGGTCGTGATTCGGGCATAGATCGGTGCTTTGCCCTTCTTCGTGAGTTTCGTCTTCTTGCAGAAGAAGACCACGCTGAATGTCGTGCGTTTCATCATGCTGCATGGGTTGAATCGGTTAAACGTATGCAGCATAGAGATTATTGGACGCAAAACGATGTAATTCAACGCATCGGTCGTAAATCGTGACCTCTTTTCGGTTCGAGCGAAACAGGTCACGATTTAGGTCTGAGTAACCTGCTTTTTTATGCGCTCGA
>ENA-UESU01000021-UESU01000021.1-human-gut-metagenome-genome-assembly--contig:-NODE-21-length-124663-cov-22.331113_pt1 | contig 124663 bp, 104 predicted proteins | sample MGYA00243007_ERZ508008 | MGnify/ENA primary metagenome ERZ508008 (study PRJEB26167, sample SAMN06115399) | human gut metagenome | host: Homo sapiens | place: China:Henan | collected 2016-06-23...
CGGAATGTAGCGCAGTTGGTAGCGCACTACGTTCGGGACGTAGGGGTCGGGCGTTCGAGTCGCCTCATTCCGACACATAGGGCTTGACTTTCAATAAGTTAAGCCTTTTTTGTTCCGTTTTTGTTCCGCAAAATCGCATTTTTTTTCAAAAACGAGCCTCAACATTACGAACGCTTCTCTTTTTCTCGCTATATTTGCGCTGGCTATTACGGGGGTGCCCGTATGCTTTCAAAATCTAAAAAGGGAGCATAGGAAATAACTACGCTCCCTTTTAAAATTCAGTTCTCTGCCCATATAAAATCAATGACCCTATTTTAAATAAGCCGTTCACCGATAAGAACGGGATAACGTTCTTTTGTGGAGCCAACCAACGCAAAATTGCGTTCGTCCCCGGCTGAGGCTCTCATACAAGGGTAAAATGTTCTGTTTTTCTTGTGCAAAAATTATCACCCCCGTATTTTTTGAGACAACACCCCGAAACAATGTTCTGTTTTTCATATTTTACGTATCATTTTGCATTTACGGGATGATACGGGGAAATACCCCTATCAACGGAGTAGAAACGGAAGGCGGTAGAACTTCACAGCCCCACCGCCTCTAATTAGTGTAATAAAATAACGTTTAATTTTGGCATTTCTTTAGAGCAAAGGTACAACTTATCCAGGAATGGTAAATAGGCAACAAGAAATGTTTTAGCCTCATCGCTGTAATAGTTCGATTAATCCCAGGACACGGCGGTACCCTCTATAACGATTCGGAAAGTAGGGTGTATGGACCCAATCCAAAATTGGATTCATGCACTCCTTGTGATAATAGATTGCGAATATCACGCATAACATGGGCATGTAGTTTACCCGTGACCTTATTTCTACTGATACCGTCGTAATAGGTGCGCTCTTTCTTTTCATTATATTATTGAGGTTTTCCGCAAAAATGCGGAAAACTTGATAATCACACCTCTAAGGCTCATACCCCTCATAGTAATATGACTGGGTAATGCCCTTGAATATCACCTCCCTATCGTTAACCCTATCGGTTAGCCCCTGGTACAACAATGTGCGCAACTCCAAATCATTGATAGGGCTTCTTTCCATTGCTTGCAAATACAGAACCTTATCCACGTTCTGCCAGTCTATAACCTTTTGCAGGCGCTTCTTTAAAATCATGTCAAGCCAAATACGGGTAGCACGCCCGTTGCCCTCCATAAAAGGGTGCGCTACATTCATTTCGACGTATTTTGCAATGATTTCCTCAAACGTGGTTTCCGGCATCTTCTCTATCACCGGAAGCATCACACCAAGGTACATACAGTTGGCAAAACGGAAATTTCCTTTTGCTATGTTCAAAGTCCGTATCTTTCCGGCAAACTCATACAAGCCATCAAACAGATAGCGGTGTATGTCACACAAGCCCTTTACCGTTCCCACCTCGATACGGTCTATGTCGCTCGTCTCGAACAAGGCGTGCGCTTTGTTGAGGCTCAATTTGTCTATTTCGTTGGTATTCATACAATTTCCCCAAGAATTGATAAATAGTGCACCAAAGAGTATCTTTCCGCTTCCGCTACGAGCATTTGAAAGTCTTCCGGGCGTTTCTGTGTGTGTGAGGCTTCCAAGGCCTTGTAATAGCCTAATTTTGCGTCATCAGAACCTTTGAGATTTACCAGTGTGTAGCCTTTGCGCAATAAATACAAATTCATAAGCAGCCGGGATGTGCGCCCGTTCCCGTCTATGAATGGGTGTATGCGTACCAATTCATCGTGAAGGTAGGCGGCAATAAGAACCGGGTGGGTGCCTTTTCTTTCAAGTTCCCGGAATTCCAATATGAAATCCTCCATCAGCTTTTCAAGTAAATACGGTTGGGGTGGAACATGGGTACTACCGGAAATCATCACGGGAACGGTACGATACCGCCCGGCATTTTCCCGGTTAATGCCATGAAGTACAAGGGCATGTATTTCTTTAATGGTACGTTCGCTTATCTCTATGTCGCTTTTGGCAAAATCACGGATATAGTCTATTGCTTCCGCATGGTTTATAGCTTCCAAGTGTTCACGCATTGATTTTCCGGCAATGGTGACACCTTCGTTCACTACAAGTTCCGTCTCTTGGAGTGTGAGCGTATTCCCCTCGATACGGTTGCTTTCATAGGTGTATTCAATATTGTAGGCTTCCTCAATCTTTTGCAGGGCATCAGAGGGCAGGGGACGCAACCCGGATAACCTTTCCTTCAGTGTGTCGCAATCGTGCAACAAGCTACTCAATTCCTCGCTCATATTACCCTACTTTAATATTGATGTTCTTTCCGCAATGGGGGCAGGTGATTATCCCCTCTTTGGGGCTATCAAATAATTCACTTATTGAAACTTCAAGTGATGAAGCTATTTTTGTAAGCGTTTGCAAGTTTGGGTTTGCTCCCTCTTTTATGGATTGAGACAACGCCCCCTCACTAATACCAATTTTAGCCGCCAACTCTTTAGCGGTCATTCCTTTTTGCTTCAATAATTCTTTTACTCTCATAATTTAGTTACAATTAAATTATTTATTTGATGCAAATATAATTCTTGTTTTCGATAAGACGAAATAAAAATAGATAAAATTTCGATGAGGCTAAATTTTTACCTCAAAATATTTGGAGTTTAATTTAGACAACACTAAATTTGCACCGCAAAAATTTAGAAAAAGCGAAACTATGAAACGTTACAATTTATCCGAAATAATGAAGCGTGCCCACCAGCTACACAAGAACGCCCGGGCAAAGTACCCGACATTCTCGGCAGCGCTCCGTAAAGCCTGGTCCATGGAAAAGTTCTATGTCCGCATAAAGGAGGAAACAACCACAATCCAGGATTATAAGGAAGCCGACAACAAGGCATATCTAAACAAGCTCCAAAAAGAGTACGGAAGCCTCAACGGAGGACAAAGAAGAAGCGAATATGACAGAATCAATTACCCGGCATCCGTTTACTACACAAACAACAGCAGAGGGTTTTACGGGTCTAATTATATGGGGGATTAATACGGATATGTTGAGGCTGACAATGAATCAAGGCAACCAGCTTGCCGGTGAAAATACTATTCCTTTTTTGCAGAAAAAGAGAAAACAATTATCTTTGCAGCAGTTCAACGCCAAAGAACTATTCATACATAATTGGGTATGCGGCATTTTTTATGACCGCAAGGCTGTTGCATGCTTACTATTAAACCGCATAGCTGTTAGTTTCTCCTTCTGGCTGCATCCGATTATGTGTTGTAGTGTTCTTTGGCGAGAATTAAGGAGTGCTAACAGCTTTCCTTTTATCCATAACTCAAATTTCATTCAGAATGCCAAAGAACAATGAAATTAGAGCGAACGGGAATAATAGTACCGTTCCCCCTACGTCATACGGCACGAAAGCCGTAATTATCTTATTGCAGGAAAACAAAAAACAATTATCTTTGCATCGTCTTCGCCAAAGACTTGTATTTATTAAATCGAGATTATGGGTATATTTTATTCTCATACACGACATATACACCTATAAAACATATAGGCTATCAAATCCCACGGATACTCATAACTCGTTTATGTGTACGGTCTTTGGCGAGACGGGAGGCGATAGCCTTTCTTATTTACACTCAACTCTAACTTATCCGAAAATGCCAAAGACCGGAAGCCATAGAGTTAAGCCGAATAATAGTACGCCTAATTCTACGCATGCAGCCAGCGTAAAGGCTGTAATCACTATCTTTATGTTGGTACTCACCTTCATAAACCCCGTGTTATTCATTATCCCTACCGCGTTGTGCGGTTATGCGCTTTCAAAATCAAACCCCGTTTAACGCCATGGAAGCAAAAGAAGAAATCAAAATGTTGCGTTCGGTCCTAATGGACTTCATGAATTACCACAAGATGGAGAAAGAGAGATTAGATAGACTGGAGGCAGAAATCGCCGCTCTAAAAGGAGAACGGGACACCGCCGGCATTCACCCCGGGCGCATCAACACACCCGGAAAGAATGTGTATATGCGAATCCTCAAAAAGAAATAGGCCATGAGAAACGAAGCTATGACAATCGGCGTGACACCCTCACAAGCCGCAAAGCAAAGATGGCTCAATTCCTTTGCCATGACCGCGTTCTACACGTATATTGACCGGATAGGGGACAGTCTTAAAAAAGCAGGAAAAGACAAGACCGGCAAAAGTCTAAGGGAAGCGATACGGGAATACAAGAACCTTATAAACTACTTGAACGATGGCAGTATAGAGGTAACGGTAACACTTCGGCAAAAACCGGATAGCCTCAACCGATAGGGGCCGCAAAAGGTGTAGCCCTAATCGATACCCCCAAGCCGCCAGCCCGGCAAATTCCCCGGCGGTTTGGGGCATCTTGGCTTTTTTCAAAAAAACACCGGTCGTGTCGAGCAGGGTCGGGTGAGGTTTGGAAGGTGAAAACCGTAAAAATATACCCCCATATCCCCCTATGGCATCATCTATCCAACCGGTGCAGCCGTAGCCTTCCATCCTCACCCACAAGCCCCCTTAAACCCCTATCAATAAGCGCACGCACCACTACAGACAGTTTGCTATCCGTCCGGTCGGAAAGCTCGCGCAAAAGCATGTATGTGTTCTCATCCATACGAACAAACAACTTTTCCCTCTTGGCCTTGTACTTCATCGCAATTGTTTTTCGCCTCAAATATACGACAAAACAGCCTCATTTTAACATATTACAACTATGTTTTCTATAACCGGGCAGGCTATCCACGCGGCAAGCCTGCCCGGGTTTACTTTCTTCTTTAGCCTCATCCCCTTAACTGCCTAAAAATCAATCTAAACGCATTTTTGCGTTCTGGTCTTTCTTTGCTCCCACCGTTTGGCATAGGCTGTGGTCTTGATGATAATTCAAAACTGAATTGCCGTTTATCTTCCAGTTGTTCAAGGATATTGCGAATGTCTCGCATTATATAAACGTACCGTTTGCACATGGAAACCGCCGCCGTATTTCTCGTATTTGCCGCTTTTCAGCCTCAACACAGCATTTTCTCATCGTCCGCGTAAAACTTATATCTCGAACAAAGAAAACGCCAAATACGCGATTTATCACGCTTATTAACGGAGCAAGGCTACCATGTTCGACACTATAGCGTAAATACGCGGCAATTGCCCATGTCGTTCGGCAACCTCCAACACCGTTTCACCCGGCTTCTTCCGCTTATACGCACGTACAGATACATGGTAACGGTAGTACAATTGGTTGTAGACCTTTTGCCATATATCGCGCTGGCTTACATTCATCCTACCGGCACACTCATTCACCAACATGCGTATAGTGTCACGCTGGGACATTGGGCGAAGGGTACCAGGAAAAGCCGGTGCGTTGCGCGTCCCGGTGCGCTCCTCTATTGCGCTGATGCGCTGTTCCAGGTCCGCAAGCCTCGCATATCCACCGCCGCCGATAATCTGCTCCATTTCATTGAACGCTGCGATATACTCCAATTTAAACTTCAAAGCCCGTTTTCCGGTAAAACCCATCGCCAACAAAGTAAACCCGTCACGGTTCATAACAAAACGCCTCGCGCTCTTTACACCTCCGTTGGGCTGGGGAACATCCTCCGTATATTCGGCAAACATGTTCCGCACTTTTGCGGTACATTCATTATCAGCATTTTGTAGCAAATTGTCTATTGCTCTAACTACATCGTTTGGCTCTTTCCCGAACTTCTCAGCCACCAAAAGGCTATTGGTTAATGCCTGGTTGTTCTCACTAATAAACACAATCTTATTCATTTTACGTTCAGTATTTAAAATTATCCCCGTTATTGCCGTTCCTTTGCCCTCTGCAATGCTTTCTACTGTCTTGGCGGTATCTTGTAAGCCGGAAGCCTCAACAAGCTGGAAACGGGCTTATTCCCATTTTAACACGGGCTTATTTTCATTTTAACAATTCAACATTTTTTAGGGCAAACCTTTGTTATTGATATACAGTATCTTATGCCTAACGGCAGTCCTTCGGACTGTATAAGACAAGCTTCCAGTAAAGAAAAGCCCCTTATATGTCTCCAAATAAGGGGCTTTTTTGTTAAAATTTCGATTAACACATTGAATGTCAATATTTTCACGCTTGCCCTTTAAGGCACGCTAACTACTCATAACGATATTTTGCATATCAGACAAAGCCTTAAAGAACTCAATACCCTCATTTACAGTTACTTCCTTAAACCTCGACTTTGTACACTCCCACGACTTCACGAACTCGCGGCGTATTCGCCGCTGCTTTGGCGTTATCTCTCCGGAAACGTACTTGTCCTCTACCTGCTTCAAAAATTCCTTTTCCCCCAAAGACATTATAACAGCCGCCCATTCTGTTTGAAATTGGGAGGTCCGGACATTGCCAACGGGTATAACCGCTTTAGGGAATTGAATGCCGCCCCAATCCCGGAAGAAGGCCCCGGCCGTCTTATCCATATAAGACCCCAAAAACTCGCCAACCGGTACCTTCTGCTTACGGTAGGCGGTCTCTATCCGTAGTATATTGGGCGGTACATGCCGCCGGCATCTATCCAATGCCTCAAAGGTTTTATCATATATTTTATAGACCTTCCTTACGTTCTTTGTCTTCCTGGTTGTCTTTTGGCACATCTCCCTAAAATGTGCATCTTCCATAAACATATTCTCCGTACCGGAAACAATGCCGGAAACAAGCCCTATGTATCTCGACGCCTCATTAGACAACTGCATACTCAATCCTATTTCGTAGTAAGTCACATACACCGGGAACCCGGACAAGCCGGTACGGTCCAGAAGGCCACGCATAGTCGCACGGGCCTCATCAACGGTAAACATTCTGGAGTTATCCAACGTTCCCCCCGTCCACTTACTGAACAGCTTGTGCAGACTGCATTCTACCTTTGCGCGGTTTCCCCTTATCTGCATGTACAGCCCCACAAACTTTCCGTACTCCGAACTCTCATAATATTCTACGCCGCCCTTTGTACACCGTTGCAGGCCGTTAAGTTTAGCCAACGGGGCGGCATCCCGTTTGTACGTTATAGCCGCCTGGATAGCTACCCTATCAATCATTGCTACATCTGGTTAAACGACGGCTCTATACGCTTCCATCTGTTAAGCTCGTCGCGTTCCTCAAAATAGAAGCGTATAACATTGCCCTCCACGGTATTACTTTCCCTAAAAAGCTGCATTATTTCGGAATATTCCGGGTCGTTGAAATCATCTTCAAGCTCATAGAGCCGGGAAATAGACTTGTAGTCCAGGTCGCCGTATTCGTTACGCTGCAATAGGGACATTGCAAGCTTGTACAGAGGGTTCCCCTCACCGTTGCCGCTTTCCCTTATCCAGCTATCCAAATAATCCATGAGACGCTTTACCGCAATGTCCGCACGTTCATCAAAGCGTTTCACCCGGTTTCCCTTCACCTGGATGCGGAACGTTTCACTGTTGACGGTAAAACCTAACTGCTCATCCCGTTTCAGTTCGCCGTAATCCTTAAGCATATTGTAATAGGTTTCAGCCTCAACACGCAGCCATTCCTTGAACGCCTGGCCGTCCTTTACATACTTGCGCAAACGGCGCTCTACAGAGGTTATGAACCTGGCACGGGCCTTCTGATAGTTCCTTTTCCGGTTGATTGCGTCCTGCTTCTTCTTTGCGGACAATTTAATAAGCAACGCATCGCGCTCCTTTTCTGTCAACTTGTCTATATCCATAATGATACGGTTTAAAGATGGGTATAATCACTTTGCATTGCCGCCTACAATTTTCAAAGCCTCATCCATATCTTTCTGGGTGTAATAGATACGGGTTCCTATTTTACGGGAATGAATAATACCGGCTTTTGCCCATGTGTCCAGGGTGACAAGGGAAACCCCTAACTTTTTAGCCGCTTCACGTCTCTTGTAAAGGCCGCTTGCTGCTTGTTGGGGTGGACGTGGAATATTTTCCAGTACCTTTGATATTTTGCTGTCAATCTCATTAATCGTATTGAACAGCCGCTCCACGTCGTTTAATGTAATGCCGTGTATCAATACGGAATCGGAAGGGGTAAAAGAATTTTGCTGCATAATCTTTATTTTTTAAATTATGCAGCAAATTTAATACGGAGGTCTTGCCGTGGTACGGGTGATGGTACGTACCAAAATTTGGGAATTATCTTTTTTTAATATATTCGGCAACTTTCGCCAAGCCTATTTTATCTAAATATGGAATAATCCCGGCCACGTCTTTAGACGGTATATCTTCCTCTAACATTTTTCTGGTCCTTTGGGCAGAACCACCGCACAAAAAACAGAGGAAATCAGCTATATCGGTTTTATTGTAATTCAGTCTGTTGTCATCATCCGTTAGCCTCCAATCAACAGCCATTTCCATCAGAGAACGCAAAACAAGCCATCTCTGCAATACTGTAGCTTGTTTTGCATTTCCTACTATCGCTTGGACCGGCTCATTTACGGAGATAGGCTCCCGTAACCCGAACATGTCCCAATTCACTAACTCCATATGGCCCTGTATGTTTACGACCTCCTGCACCGCCTTTACCAAATCAATATTCCAAAGGTGGCATATATTGCCAATAGAGAACAAAAGCCCTTCACCATTTGACAAAAGAAAATCCGTAATCTCAAAAGCATTAAAAATACCGGATTTGTCCCCGTCGCGATATATTGTAACCTCTTCATCCGTACCGTAGTCATTATATGAGAAGCTTTCATTGCACGTTATGCTGTACATGGCATTGGAAACCCGCCTAAACTCCCGTGACAGTATCAATGATGCAGCATTTGAAACAAGCTCTTTTATTATATATATCCTTTGTTCCATACCGGCACACTTAAACAGCTCATTTTTCAGTGCTTTTTCCAAACGGATAGAATAATCCTCCGATTCTTCCGCATCCTCACAAAAGATAAAGGCACCGTATTTCTCCACCAAGCCCATTTTAATATAAGCCTCGTAAAGACTATACGGTGTGCCGTCCGGCTTCGTTAAACTTCCCCAATAATCCTCACCATTCCAGCCGATTCTAACCCGCACTCCGTCATCAACAACCACCTCCTCATTGATACCGTCTATTTCTCTGTTCTCAACTTTTCTCTCTACGATTTCCCATTTGTAATAATGGGAAGACAAATGAAAAGCCTCGCTAACATCCGATATAAACTCTATAATTCCCTCTATTCCTTCCATAATCAAACTATTTTCAATAAACTGCCGTTCTTTTGCCAGTGAGCCATCAACATTTTTGCATGCTCTTCCTTTGTTACCTTTATATACTTCAAGAAACTGCTTTCCGTTTTATGGCCGGTAATCTGCATAATGCTGAGGCTCGGGAACCCGGATTTGTACAAATTTGTAGCAAAGCTTCTTCTGGCTGTATGGGAAGACACTAATTGCCATTTCTCGTAAACAGTAGTAAGCTTCTTGCCACCTTTGGTTATTGACTTAATTACATGCTCCGTCAAACCGGCTTCCCGGCACACGTCCTTCAAATTATCGTTGAACTTCTGGTTGCTTATATTGCCCGGAAGATTACCGCTATACTTCTCCCAAATACGTAGAAATACGGGATGCAAGGGGATAGTTACAAACTCGTTCGTTTTTTGCTGCTGCATAGTCAGCATCCCGCCGCTTATGTTCTCCTCCCTTATCCTGGTAAAGTCTGAAAAGCGTAAACCGGTGTAACACCCCACTAAAAACAAATCCCTCGTCCTATCCAACCGGGCAGAGCGTGAAAAATCAAAGCGAGCCAACATATCCAACTCGCTATCATTCAAAGCTATGGACTGGCTTTCCTCCGACACATTCTTAAACAACTGGTATTTGGTGTTATCAGTCAATTCCCTCTCGTTAGCCGCTTTCATTACAGCCTTAATACTGACAGTTTTATGCCAAATGGTATTGGTACTTAATCCCAGCCCTTGTAAGAAAGCAACAAAATCATTGAAAAAAGACTGATTTATACCTCGGAACTCCAATCGTATTTTCCTTTTCTTCTCGTATTCTTGAAGGTAGTAGTAAGTACGGGCGTACTCCCTTTTTGTCTTATAGTCTATTGTCTGCCCTCCTCTACGCGGACTTATCCTTGTATCGCACGACCTGATAAACTCCTCAAAAAAGGAATGGAAATCGTGTGCCGCCGCCACCTTCTTTCCGAAATGAACATCCAGCAACTCTTTTAATGAATCCTTTGTTATACAAACCCTATCAGATACCGCCGTTTTAGCCATAAAAGACTTTACTGTAGCCTCAATCGAAATCAAAGCGGCGTTTACCTCATCCTTATACGTGCAATACTTTGAGTTTTTGACCCTCTGCTCCTTTTCACTCCAAAATATCGGCTCCACTTTTAAGGACGTAGCATACATCAGCTTTTCATTTCGCCCGAACCTGGCGGTAATGTAAATGGTCTGCTCGTCTTCCGCATTCATGTTACGGATTACAAATTTAATGTTTGGCATATTACATACTTTCAAAATCAACACAAAGATATTCCTTTAGCGGAACAAAACCTAAGTTTGTTCCGTTTTTGTTCCGCAAAATCTTTGTTTTTTTTATTTTAGCTTTGTTTCTCTTTGTTGCGAACAACAATACAACGTGCTGAAAAACAAGCGATTTATATACAAATAAGCAAAATACGAAAAACATAGAAAAAACACCATGCAAGTCGCCTCATTCCGACAAAAAAGACTTAACTTCTAAAAGTTAAGTCTTTTTTTATTTTATACCTCCTCTCCTCCGGTTTCCCGACCATAAGAGCGATACTCCAATGGAGTGAACCCCGTACGTTTCTTAAACGAGGAGAAGAAATGCTCGGTAGACTTATAGTCGAGCATAAAAGAGATTTCTTTCACCGATAAAGAAGTGCCCACCAGTAATTGCTTAGCCTTACGCAATTTTAGCTCTTGGAAATATTTTGCAGGAGCATAGCCGGTATAATCCTTAAATACTTTGCGAAACCAGGAATAACTGATATTTAACTTCATTGCCAGTTCTTCCGGGTCAACATCCTTGAATACATTCTCATTCATGATGATTTTAGCCTGCTCTATTTTCTGGTCAATATCACCCACTTCAAAAATCTTGTTTTTAGAGATGGACAATATCATCCCTATCATATGTAACACAATACCGGCAAGATATTGCTGGGAAGAAATCTTATCAGCTTCCGCAATTTCCAAAGCACGGGAGAAAAGTGAAACGAGCTCTTCATTCAACCCCACCTCCAGTACCTGATTCTCTTTCGATAGAAAACCACCTTTCACCATATCATCAATCATAGCTCCCTCGAAACCGATATAATATTCATTCCAACCCGTCTGCACATAAGGATGATATGTATGCCACTGACCGGGAAACAGCACCATCAGTCGTCCTTTGCACACTTGCTTCTCTGGCGTGGTCTCCGAGGAGAACAACCCCCTCCCTTTAGTAATATAGACCAACTGATACTCGCGCAGAATCCGTCCTTTCTGCGCATTGAAAAAATAACCGATAGGATGATCCTTCAACGGATAAGGAGAATTAGGCTGGATAGACTGAAAGCCCACAGTATTTACCCAAAGACCATATTTCTGGTCCATGTCATTTACAATAAGGTACTTAAACTCTACTCCTAAATCATTATATTTTTTAGTCATAACACGTGCCTTCCATAATAGCTCCGGAACAAAAATAAAGATTATTTATGAAAAATCCCGTCCGCAGCGAATATTATTCATCACGGACGGGAATAGACATGTAACCTAAAATAGCGCTTGCCTTAAAAAGCTTTATGATACAGAGCTTCTATATCTTCCACAGATGTAGGTCTCGGATTGCCACCGGTGCAGACATTATTGAAAGCATCGATAGCCAATTGATGCAAATCCTCTTCCCTAACATTGATTTCACGCAACCGCTGTGGAATGCCAATACTTAAAGACAATTTCCGGACAGCATCAATAGCAGCACATATACCTTCTTCCACGCTCATACCTTCCGTATTGACTCCCATCGCCTTCGCAATATGGACATATTTAGGAGCAGCCGGGGACGCTGCATTATACTCCATTACGTAAGGAAGAAGCAATGCGTTGGCCACCCCATGCGGAGTGTCATAATGGGCACCCAAAGGATGGGCCATGGAATGAACGATGCCCAGACCGACATTGCTGAACCCCATACCGGCAATGTATTGCGCTTGAGACATGGCCTCGCGGGCAACCGGATCGCTGCCATTGTCTACGGCAGCTTTCAAATGGACAGCAATCATTTCAATGGCTTTCAGTTCGAACATATCCGACATAGCCCATGCACCCGGCGTTATATAGCTTTCTATGGCATGAGTCAGTGCATCCATACCGGTTGCAGCAGTCAATCCTTTCGGCATGGAATACATCAGCTCCGGGTCAACAATAGCTACTGCCGGAATATCATTAGGGTCTACACAAACCATCTTTTTTTTGACCTCTTCGTCAATGATAACATAATTGATGGTCACCTCAGCAGCAGTTCCCGCCGTAGTAGGTAAAGCAAAAGTAGGGACAGCCTTTTGACGAGTATCCGCCACACCTTCCAGAGACTTCACATCTGCAAAATCCGGATTATTCACAACAATGCCAATACCTTTTGCCGTATCAATGGAAGAGCCGCCACCCAAAGCCACGATAAAATCGGCACCGGATGCCTTGAAAGCAGCCACACCATTCTGTACATTGGTAATGGTAGGATTGGCCTTCACATCACTGAAGAGCTTATAAGGTATACTGTTCTTCTCGAAAACTTCAATCACTTTATCAGCCACCTTGAAACGGATCAAATCTCTGTCCGTTACAAAGAAAGCCTTTTTGAAACCTCTGCGGGCAGCCTCCACGGCAATCGTTTCGCGACAGCCGGCACCGAAATAAGAGGTCTCATTCAATATCATTCTATACATAATTACACACTATCTGTTAAAACAATTATTTGGGCAAATTAAACGCTACGGACATTTCCTTCATTTGAAGCTGGCTCATACCATCCGGTTCAAAACCCATATTTTTGGCAGCGATATAAATAAGGGCGGATTTATTGAGTACATCCACCTGGTCGAAAGCAGCCATCACATCCACATCCACAGCAAACACACCATGTTTCTCCCACATCACTACATCATAGTCATCCAGTTCGCGGATGGTAGCCTCAGCCAATTCTACCGAACTGGGAAGTTGATAAGGGATGATGCCCAAACCGCGGGGACAGAAAGCCTTTGTTTCCGGTATCATACTCCAAAGCAGGTTCGAAGCTACATCTTTTTCCAGAAACTTCTTGTTGTGAGTCATGGCTACCAGCTCAATAGGATGCGTATGCACCGAAGCTTTATAGGGAGAACCTTTCGCTATCAGATTGTTGTGTACACTAAGATGGGAAGGAAGTTCCGATGTAGGCTGTACAGACTGGTCGGCTATAATGACATAGCTGGCACAGTCATCCAGAATGCGGATGACCGAACCGTTCTCCATCGGCCAACGGGCCAAATCGCGCATACGCTTGTTGGTGCCTTTGCAATAAAAATAGCAGTCTTTCAAATAAGGTAAAGTAGCACCGATTGATTTCACCTCACTAATGGCGGGCATAGCCTTGATTTCATCGTCTACAAACTCAGTGATGTTGACCGTAATATTGCCCCCATTACGTTCTGCCCAACCTTTCTGCCAGAGATAACCAGCCACCTCAGCCACCTTATTAACTTCCGCAGCCAGCGCCGGACGATTTTCTAGAATTGATTTCATATATGCAGATATATTTTAGTTTTATATTCAAAGATAGGTATTTAAACTTACCCCAGCAACTGTGGCAGGAAAGAAGAAATTATCAAGACTGCCAAGCCTATGACAAGCACTGTAATTGTCTTGGGTGTACACCCTTTCCATTCCTTCAAAAGGATACCCCAAACATTGGAGAACGTTACGTTCAACGACATCAGGATGCACCACGAGAATGTGAGCAATACCGGAGAGTCAGCAAGGAATCCCTTACCCAAGCTAAGACCAAAGAACTGGCTGTACCACAACACACCGGCCAAAGCACAAAACAAGACATTGTTTACATAAAGGGATTTCTTGCCATAATCGCCCCAACTTTTGTTCCTGGAATTCTGATAGAAACAATAGACGGCATTCGTAATGAAACCACCCAGTGTCACCATCAATGTAGCAGGCAGTGTCTTGAATATATCCGCACTTTCAGCAAAACAGAGTTTCTCTCCAAAACCCAATCCTATACTGAAACACGCACTCATAAATCCAGCAAGAAGGGCTACAATAATACCTTTAGTAAAATTGAAATCCTTTACGGCCTTCTTCTTCTCTTCTTCGCTCAGGCTGGCAGACTTCATGCTACCGGCCAGACCGATAATGCCAATACCTACCAACGTGACCACTACACCAACAATAACCGATGTTGTCAAATCTCCTGCCTTACCAGTAAATACCGGAGTCAATATCGTTCCCAATCCGGCACAAGTACCCAAAGCGATAGACTGCCCAAGAGCTACGCCCAAATAGCGCATAGACAAACCAAACGTCAGTCCCCCCACTCCCCATAAAGCTCCGAAGAACATAGTCCAAAGCGTATCCGCAGGATTGTTTGCATAAATCTCGAACAGCGAATTGCCGGCAGGTACTGCCAGCAACGCGCCCAAGAACGGAAAAACCAGCCAAGCGAAAACACCTTGTACAATCCAATACGACTCCCAGCTCCACTCCTTGATACGGTTAATGGGTACATAGCAACTGGATTGGCAGAATGCTCCGATGGCAATAATCAATAACCCTAATATTATTTCCATTGCTGTCAGTTACAAGGGTTTCTTATCCTCTTTTAGAGGTTACATTAGCTTCATACTTCTCTATTTCAGCGATGAACTCCTCACCTACCGGAACATTGTTTTTCAGACAGAACATGTCCCAAACAGCGTTCCAAGGCAAAGCCTTAGCCTCTTCGAGTAAAGCAAGGCGCTGGAAACCTTGACCGGTGGCCTCATATTCGCGAAGCTTTGCCAATGGTTCCAATAACGCACGCAACATGCATTTCTGCGCCGTACGGGTACCGATTACATAAGCACCGATACGATTGATAGAAGCATCGAAATAGTCAAGACCTATGTGTACACGGTCCAGTGCATCGCAACGGACAATTTCTTGGAAAAGTTCAAGGGTAGGATCATCCATGATGGTTACGTGGTCAGAGTCCCAACGTACCGGACGGCTTACATGGAGCATCAGCTCAGGAACAAAGAGCAACATGGAGGACACCTTGTCGGCAGCGCTTTCCGTAGGATGGAAGTGTCCTGTATCAATAGTGATGAGTTTTTGATGCTGTACACTGTAACCCATACAGAATTCATTGGAGCCTACCGTATAACTCTCCAAACCGATACCGAATACCTTTGATTCAAGGCAGTCCTTCATATGCTTGTATTCCGTAGCAAAAATACGGTCGAGAGAATCTTTGAAAAGTGCACGATACTTCATACGGTTTACAGTGATATCCTTGCTGCCATCATGCACCCAGAGATTCATGATGCAGGGATCTCCCTGGCGGCGCCCCATTTCCTCGGCAATGGCACGACAACGTTTAGTATGTTCGACCCAAAAATCACGGATACTTTGGTCCGGATTAGCCAAAGAAAGATTACCGCTCTTCGGATGAGAGAAAGAAGTGGAATTAAAATCCAATTTTATACCATTCTCGGCTGCCCATTGCATCCAGCTTTCGAAATGTTTCACCTCTACCTGATCGCGATCTACGAAGGTACCGCCAAAGTCACCGTAAATCTCATGCAAATTCAAACGGTGCTTACCGGGGATATAAGAAGCAGCTTTCAAAATATCGGAACGCAGTTCTTCCATATTACGGGCTTTACCGGGATAGTTTCCTGTAGTCTGGATACCACCGGTCAATGAGCCGGCAGATTCGAATCCCTGAACATCATCGGCCTGCCAACAATGCATGGAAATAGACACTTTCTGAAGTTGCTCCATTACTTTTTCTACATCCAATCCGAGAGCTGCGTAACGCTCTTTAGCAATTTCATACGCTTTGTTTATCAATTCTTCTTTCATGATACGTGATTTGATTATGAGTTATAAGTTATTGGTAATCATTATCCATTATAATTAGTCATCGTCAATTGCTTGAAGTGCAGGTAAGCGGTATTCCAATCCTCCATATCCTGCGGATAGAAAGTCTTTAATGGTATGGAACGGTTGATGAGCTGTCTCATGGAAGCAATGTCTCTAGCTGCTCCGGCAGCCAATGCCTGAACCATAACGTTACCGATAGCAGTAGCTTCGGAAGGTCCGGCAATCACGGGAATACCGACAGCATTGGCTGTCCACTGGTTAAGCAGTTCGTTACGGCTACCGCCACCGATAACATGTAAAGCCTCCACCGGACGTGGTGAAAGATTTCGCAAGCTATCCAGCACCTGACGGTATCTCAAAGCAAGACTCTCAAAGATACAGCGTACTATCTGTCCATGTGTCATGGGAATAGGCTGACGATAATCGGAACAATAGGTCTTGATGGCTTGCTCCATATTCGCCGGATTGGTAAACAAAGCATCATCCGGATTAATTAGACTACGGAATGGTTCACAAGTACCAGCCTCAACGATGAGTTCGGAATAAGGGATTTCCCCCCATTCGGTACGGCAACGTTCAAGCAGCCACATACCACAAATATTTTTTAACAAACGAATGGTTCCTTCCACACCGCCTTCATTCGTAAAATTCAAGGATTCTGTTTCAGCAGTAATGACTGGAGCATCCGTCTCCACTCCCATCAGAGACCAAGTACCACTACTTAGATAAGCAAAATTACGGTCCATGGCAGGTACGGCAGCAACAGCAGAAGCCGTATCATGCCCGGCAACAGCTATCACGGGGACAGCACCAAGTCCGGTTATTCGTTGTACTTCCTCCGTCAAGCCCCCTATTTTTTCACCGGGATAGACAAAACGCCCGAAATGAGTTTGTGTCAGTCCAATCTCCTGCAGCAAGGCATCCTCCAGCCTGCGGGTATTGGCATTTACCAACTGTGCCGTACTGGCAATAGTATACTCCGTTACCATCTGACCGGTCAACATATAGCTCAAAGCATCAGGCATAAACAGCAGTTTATCTACAGCAGCCAATGCACTATCATGGTTACGGCGTAATGTATCAAGTTGGAACAAGGAGTTGAAATTCATCACCTGAATGCCCGTCCATCCATACACATGGCTACGAGGTATACGTGTGAAGAACGCTTCCGGAGCACCCATCGTATGAGGATCACGATAGGAATACGGCTGGCGAAGAAATCCCCCATCCTTACCTACACAGACAAAATCTACTCCCCAAGTGTCGATACCGATGGAAGTTATTTCTACACCTTTACGGACAGCAATTCTCAGCCCTTCAATAATATGACGGTAAAGTTCATAAATATCCCAGTAAAAATGTCTGCCAGTTTCAATCAGATGATTTGGAAAACGGTTTACTTCCTCCATTTCCAAACCATTTGAAGTAAAAGTTCCCAGAATTGTGCGACCACTGGTAGCCCCCAAGTCGACCGCAAAAAAGCATTGTTTCATGGTAATTAGTTTTAGTTGCTATTCAACGATACAAAAATAGGAGATTATCCCCTTACTTTTTGTACAGTTTTTGATTGAAAGGGTGTCAGATTTGGCAATTTATTATAAAAAGAAGAATCAACGATGCACCGGAAAAGTTTCTATTTCCAATGACACCGGTCCCATCAATCCCGACGGTTGCAAAGAATCAGCAATAGTCCAGTTATTAACAGGTATCCAAGTAGTCCGTTCAGATTCAGGCAAACGACTATCACCAATCAAACGATTTTGCCAAGTAGTAACCAGTTCGATCTCTAAATGATTCTTACCGGGTTTCACCAAATCCGTCACTTCAACTCGACAAGGTGGTGTCCAAACTCCTCCAGCATACTGACCGTTTACCTTTACCTTCGCCATTACACCGACACGATTTAAGTTTAGATAGATATAACCTTCAGGCTTGGCAATGAGGGAGAAGTTCGTTTCATATACAATGGTTCCGGAATAATAACGTATAGTATCCTCTGCGCTTTTACTCAAATCCTCCAATACATTATACGTTTGTATCTTTTGGGGACCTCGCAGAGTATCACAGAAAGTCAACTTCCAAGGTTGGTCAATCTGGAAAAGAATTTGTGGATTTGGAAAATTTTGTACCAGCGATTCGCCAGCTGGTTCATCACCAGATTTACGGAACACAATAAATGCACTCTCATAAGGATAGAGTTTTAATGGAACGACTGTTCCGGTTTCTGTCTGCCAATAAGCCGGTAAAGAACGAATTTTTCCATTAATGGCATTCCATAATTCCGGTTGCTTCCGTTGTACACGAAATTCCGGACAGACTGTTACCTCCTTATTTTCTTGATTAGAGATGAAATAAATCTCCGTTTGCTCCATTGTTCTATGCCCGTACAGCAATTGTACATCTTCTGGAAACTTACAATCCGGTACACAATGGATAGCAGCCAAAGCTTCGTTCATATCCATATTCACCATTAAAAGCCCTTTCCCTATACGAGCCATCTTTTTCCGGTTACCATCTAGCCCATTCCAAAGCTCAGCAGCCAAAGCCTTCACTTGTTTATCTGCCTCTCCATAATTTTGTCCACTAGGTGAGCGTTCAGGAGCAGGTCCTAAAACGACGGCCCCATCATATAATAATTCTTTGATTTTTGACAATAACTCCGGTCGCATAGTTTTAAGTTGTGGTAATACCAATATACGGTATTGCGTACCATGAGGCAAGGTCAACAAACCATCTTTCACAAACAAGTCACGCTCAATCACCTCAGCATTAATATAGTCAAATTGAAAACCTTTAGGTAATGCAGGTTCAGTAATTCCTGTCATTTTAGGAGTATCTTCACCGATAAAATAGGCTACATCTGCCACATTTAACCCTTGCTGTAACATATAGTTTACCCGTTTCAGGTAAGAAGTAAACAAATCCAATTGGGAGTACCATGTATTCAAACGGTTAAATTCACTACTGAAAAAAGCATTGACCCCCGGAACCCGTCCATCAGACGGTTGAGAAATATATACATGTAACAACGTATTATTAACACCTTCCGTAAAGAAACGATCCCCCCTCTGTTTCATCGTAGCAGGATAGCATTCAAACGGACGGCCACCACTTGTAAAAGACTCAGCAGATATCTTATTCTTCCCATAAATATGCCCACAAGAGGAAGCAGCCCGGTTCTCAATATTGCCTAACTCACCAAAGCTCCAGAATTCACCACCAATTTCATCAGACTGCCCACCATATTGTAAGAATTCACCAGGGAATCCCCAATGCCCATAATTTTCAAGCCATGTCCGTAACCCGTATTTATGACTGATATCACGCAATCCGCCTACATAATCGTACGCTATACGGTCGGCTACCAAGCGACGCATATCCCATAAGAAACGGTCCGTACGATCCCGACTTTCCACTACATATCCTTCATAAGCGGGTAAAAATGGTAATGCGTCATAACCATAACGCTGACGGAATGACTCCAGGAAGTCATCGGTAAAATTTTGTCCTCCGGTCTCATAACTATCTTGTACCACAACCTTCCAACTCCTACGGTCAGCCTCTGGAATACGGCGGCAAATTTCCCCCATCAATGCCTCAAAATGTGCTGCTACATGTTTGCGACTCATTTTATCAGTCTCCAAACCGGTAGCTTCCGGATCTGCCGGACTGTTTTTAACCCCAGTAGGACGCATTCCCATACGCATAACAACCCAATCTCCTGCAGGAACATCCCATTCCAGATTATCACCTGTCAAAAATGAAGATATATCTAATACTCGGTTTGGGTCAACAGTCAACGAAGCATCATCCAACGCCGGCTGTTCCCGCCATTGATATTCATGCCAATAAGGAAGAGGTGTCTGATACATTTTAGCCAGTAACTTCTCTGGATAATGTTCCACTAATGGCTGTGACAGCAACTCTATATTTTCCAATTCATAACTTTCCACTTTCTGATCTAACTCCAATCTGAAGTTTCTGCCCACTGTAGCAGGAACAGAAACCACGACCGGAGCATAAGGTTCAAAACCAACATTCAAAGCTGCATTAAAACGGGAAATCTGAAACTTCGCCAACTCACGGTACTCGTTTCCGTCCTTCACCGATAAATATGCATTAGTCTGAATAGCCTTAGTGGATGGATATATCCGGATACTTCGTAGTGTAAAATCTTCAGTTGCCAAGAAATCTACAACAGTAGCGTCACCAGATGTCTTGGGGAAAACAACTTTACCGGAAGACAGAACAGTCTTTTCTTTAGTAGCTGGAAATGCTATGATTTTAACATCTTGGAAATCATCGGCAGGCTTTTTCAATGTTAAATTGACTTTCTGTCCACCTGATACCTGGCAACCGACAGAAGTAAGATACCTCATTGCCTGCTCTGGCTTCACCCAAGGGCCACCGGATTGGCTCCATCCCGGAGAATTGAAAATACCAATTTCAATTCCTAACTCCGTAGCTGTTTTCAAAGCTATATGCAACACCTTCCACCATTCCTCGCTTCCAAACGCAACCTTAGGATAAGGCGACTTCATGGATTCATCTCCTATACAACCTATGAAAGCACGATTAATTCCTGCTTGTTTCATGGCATATAAATCTTTCACGACTCCTTCTTCTGAAATATTTCCGGCTATCCAATACCAATAAACAGACGTCTGAATTTGCTCTGGCGGAGTCTTGAAGTTTACCTCCAGCATATCCGTTGTTTGTTTACATCCCACAAATACAAGGGACAAGAACAAACCGAGTACAATCTTACGATACAATTCTTCCATATTTACCTTTATTTGATATTGCATGATTAATTAGTATTAGTCACTGTTTTACTGAATAATAAAGGTAGGGAATTTGCGCCCTACCTTTTGTGTGTTTTTGTGGAAAAGCATTAGACAATATACCTAATTTATACCCCATGAGAAATTCGGAGTATTTCCCATTTCCAACTCTAAAATACCTCCGGCCATTATGTCCTTGTAATCCAAATAACATTTGGTATAATCCCGTCCATTTAATCGAACTGATTGAATATAAATATTCTTATCCGAGTTTTTATTAGCTTTTATCATAAAAGTCTTTCCTGCTCCTACTTGAATCTCAATTACTTCAAAAATAGGACTGGTAATCTCATAACGGGTATCACCCGGACAGATAGGATATAATCCGCAAGCAGACAGCACATACCAAGCAGACATCTGTCCAACATCTTCGTTACCGACCAGGCCTTCTACTTTATCATGATAAGCGTTATCACAAATGAACCGTGACCATTTTTGGGTTTTCCACGGTTGCCCCAAACGGTTATACAAATAAGGAACATGGTGTACAGGTTCATTGGCATGGTTATAATAGGCATTCCATAAGAAACTATCCGGAGTTTTTGCAAACATAGTATCCAAATCCGCAATAACTTGTTCGGTTCCTCCCATCAATTCCACCATGCCTTGTATATCATGAGGAACAAACCAGCCTTGTTGAAGCTCGTTACACTCTATACATCCGTACCACTCATGCAATTTTCCATCTGCGGGCCAAGGTTCAAACGAGCCATCCGCTTCCTTCGGGCGAAAACTATGTTTTTCTTTATCATACAGATTCTTATAGGAACGGGATAATTTTGCATAGTATTCAGCATCCTCTCGTTTTCCCATAGCTGCTGCCAGCTGAGACATACACCATTCCGTATAGGCATATTCTAAAGTTTTGGAAATACCCAACGGATTGGGAGTATATCCCAGTTCCGCATTCCCGAACATTTTAGAGGTCTTATCAGCACACTCATAAGCTTTGTCCATATCCAACCGGCAAATACCTTTTGCATAAGCGTCTGCCAATACAGAAATGGCAGGATTACCTAACATACAGCCGCTATAAGCATTCAAAAATTCCCATCTTTCATAATAGCCCTTACCGCTTTCCTCTGCCATTGTAGTTAAAGACAACAATAAGTCATTCACCAAACAAGGATTGATGATGGTCTGCAAAGGCATTTGACTGCGGAATACATCCCAACCACTAAAAATTGTTCTTTTAGTAAACAGCTTAGATTCATGGACCCTACCGTCAGCTCCCATATACTTACCATCCACATCTGTAAAATCTCTCGGATCAATCATTGTATGATATAAAGAGGTATAAAAAATCTTTTTCTGTTTATCAGTACCTCCCCAGACTTTTATTTTCGACAAAGCCGCATCCCATAAATTCCGTGCTTGTTCTCTCACACCATCAAAATTCCAGTCTGCAATTTCTGCCTTAAGATTCTTTTCTGCACCAACCTCACTGACATACGAAATCCCTGACTTAAACAGAACTTCCTCATCTGCTTCCGTTTCAAATTCTGTAAAGAAGCCGATATGCTCTCCTTCATATTCCTCCACATTGTATATGACAGAAGCATCTGATGTCAGTTTCTGGAATTCCGGACTTTCAATAAATTCCAGTTTCCGATTTTGCCCCTCCGGTATTTTGGCACTCCACACACCGAAAGTCTTCAAAGGTTTTGAGAATTCGGCATAAAAATACACGGTATAATTCGCCTTTCCCTCTCCATTTCCCCAACCTCCTCCATCGGGAGTACACTCCATTCTACCTGAAATCGTATGCTCATCAATGACTTTCACTGCTTGAAAAGTTGAAGTACCACCTACACGACGGGCAAGGTCTATCTGTATCCGTGACTGTTCACTTTCCGGATAAACCAGCCTCAACATGCCACAATGAGGGGTGGCCGTAGCCTCCACTTTCACCTGATAATCATTCAATAGAACTTTGTAATATCCAGCACTAGCCTCTTCGGAACTTTTATCATAACGAGAACGATATCCACTCATGCCTTTCTCTTTACCCGAATTTGTACGCATAGTACCCACTGTAGGCATGACCAAAAGATTACCCAAGTCTCCTCCCCATCCGATACCGCTCATCTGCGTAAAAGCAAATCCTTCTATCGTTTCATGCTCATAACTATAACCGGAACCATTGTCTCCTCCAGTTATTGTATTAGGACTTACTTGAACCGCCCCAAAGGGAGTTACGGCCCCTGGAAAAGTTTTACCCAGACCATGATAAGCCCCGGCAGCCTCTGTATTAGTACTGGCACCGATAAAAGGATTCACATAATCAGAAACATGTGCCATTTCATCTTTACCCGAATATGTGGAACAAGAAGTACAATTCAAAAGAATGCATGCTGATAAAAAGAAACTCCCCTTTCTTACTTTATAAAAAATAGTGTTTGCCATAACCTATATTTATTTTATTAATCAAAAATAGAATACTACTTCAAAACCTTAAAACTGTATGAACCGGACAAAACCTGGATAGGTTCTCTTGCACATTCTTTCCCCCATTGAGGGAGTACAATAGTAGCTGAGGTATTTACTGGAATTTCCACATTCAATTTAAAATTACCTCTTTCGTCTATATGCCAATCCGAAATTATCTTCCCATATAAAGTGTTATATGACGCCCTACAATAACTCAAATCAGATACCGGTGCAGGAGCAATATAAAAATGTTTCATACCCGGTTTGGATTTATCCGGTCGTATACCCGCAAGCGAATGATAAAACCATGCCACGACGCTTCCAAACATCGGGTGACAATGCCCACATCCTCCCGGATCTCCGCCACCATCCCAAGTTTCCCACAATGTACTGTTTTTTTCATCCAGCAAATAGCTATATCCTGGAAAGTCTCTTTGATTCATTAGCCTATATGCCAGATCGGCCCTTCCATTATCTGTCAAAACCTTCAATAAAAGCGGAGTGCCAAAAATGCCTGTATCAAAATGATAATCAAGTTGTTCTAAATGGCCCAGCATTGCAGAAAACACCTTTTCATATTCATCGTCAGGAACAAGTCCAAACCCCAATGCAAAAACATCGGCTCCTTGCCTTCCTTCCCAATAATGATTGGTAAGAGGATTATAAAAGGCTGAATTAAAATTTTCTTTTATACTCCGAGCCGAAGCCCTAAAAAATTCTGCATCCGCTTTCTGCCCCAATACCTTTGCTATGTCTGCCATTATACAAGTTACATGATAAAAGTATGCTGTATTGACCAACGCTGTCGGAATTTCTATACGGTTATACAAAGTACACCATTCTCCCAAACACCAGCCATTCGCTTCTTCCTTAACTATAAGCCCCCGATCATCAGTCCGTGTACCAAGGTACTCTATCCACTGCTTCATGCCATCATAGTGTTTCTGTAATATTTCGGTATCACCGTAATGACAGAAATAAGCCCAAGGAACAATAATATAAGCCGATCCCCATGCAGGCCCACCTCCTCCACCGCTAAAAGGTGCAGTATGCGGTACATATCCGGTAACTTTATTCCGTGCATCATCCATATCATCTATAAACTTCCGGAGAAAACGCGTCATATCGTACGAATAAAGCAGACTTTCAGTTATAACTTGTCCATCACCCGTATAAGCCAACCGTTCACGATGCGGGTCACTACTTATAATTCCTTTAAAATTAGCATGCATAGTACGGTTATAAGCCTGACAAATACGATTAAAGAGTTCATTGGAACATTCAAAACTCCCCGTATTCTTCACATCTGTAAATATAGATTTCACAATCAGACTGCACTCTGAAATCTTTGTGTTCCGAGATACGACCTCCACCTTTCTGAAAGTGTGCCATGTAAATTTAGGCTCCCATTCTTCCTTATCGCCACCTTTCAAAATATAAGTATCTGTCTGCCCATAATCCAATCCTTCCTCACTGATAAAACGTAACCGTATCATATCCCCGGAATTACCTTTTACATTCAAGGCACACCAACCGGATACCGTTTCGGGCAACGTAAAGATATAGAGTGAATCATTAAGTTGCTCAAAATGAGTATCCACAATCTGCATGACCTTATTAAAAGGGATTGTCTGGGACATCAACGTACCGGTAGGCGGTCGGACTTGTAATGCTGATTCCCATATATTATCATCATAGGATTCTCGATTCCAACGTCCCAAATCTTTACGAGCATCATAAATTTCCCCCGTAAATATAGCATCATGCAATAATGGTCCTGTTGTAGTCTTCCATGAATTATCTGAAACTATCATTTCTTTGGCTCCATCTTCATATTCAATCTCCAATTGTAATATCATTTTAGGAACATCATACCACATATGTCCTTCCACTGTGCGATCACGCTGATTGTACCAACCATTCCCCAATATTATACCTATAGCATTATTCTGCATTTTAAGGTTTCCAGTTACATCAAACACATTATAAAATACACGTTGCGTAGACTGGTCATCATAATGATACAACAATTTTTTAAGAGACCGTCTATCATAGTTGGTTACAGCAGGTGCCAATACTTGTTCCCCTACTCTTTCTCCATTGAAATACATTTCATAGAATCCCAATCCACAAACATAAGCCATTGCTTTTTTTACCGGTTTTGCAACTACAAATTCTTTACGGAAATAAGGAGCTGGAAAAGTCAGGGTGGAGTCTGGAAATATATCTTCTCTATTCCCTATCCACTGCGCTTTCCAATCCGAAGGATACGGCAAGCCCATGCTCCAGTCAGCAATATTGCTCCATTCAGAAGGGACATCACACTCATCCCAAACCATCACTTTCCAATAAAGTTGCATTCTGGCAGATAACTTCTTGCCTTGATACCGGACGATAGATTCTGAAGACAACACTTTTCCAGAGTCCCAATAATCTCCTTGTCCTCTTTTTATTAAAGACAAATCATCCGATACAATAATACGGTATGCAGACTGAGACTTACCCGTTCCTTCTGAGATCAATTGCCATTGTAATACCGGATTCAGATTATCAATTCCCAATGGACTTTCCATATAATCACAACGCAGATTCACTATGTCAATCCCCCTTTCTGCACATGCAACAAATGATAACATAGTGAACACCAAAGATATTTTTATAAAGAATTTATTCATGATATTCAATTTATTATTCAAAAAGGAACAATATTCACTCGTTTCTCAAATCAAGGAAAAGAAGGAGGCAGTACTTTGGTACCCCATTTCAAATCAGCCTTACTGGAAGTCCGATATTCTAAGGTAGCACCATTGGAGAGTTCATCCCAATTTATCCAAGTACTATTATGTAGTACCCCATTCACCTTTAAAGACTTGATATAGATGTCTTTTTCAGAGCCACCCTTAATAAAGATAGAACCATTTTTCAGATGAATCTTTACAGAAGAAAAGATTGGCGTATTTATGGTGAAACCACCAATTCCCGGAATCTCCGGATATAATCCTATACAAGCAAAAATATACCATGCCCCCATTGTTCCCAGATCATCGTTGCCAGGAAGCCCATCTATCTTGCCAGAATACTGTTCATTCAGTATCCGATTTACGACAGCCTGTGTCTTATACGGACATCCTACCCAGTTATATATCCAAGGAATATGAAAACTTGGTTCATTACCCGAAGCAAACCAAGCATCATTATAATTAGCATCCAAACGTTGGAAGAACTCATCTAAACGTTGCTCTGCATTTTTTTTACCCCCAATCATTTCAACCAAGCCTGCAATATCATAAGGCACCATCCAAAAATAATTTTTATAAGTAGATTCACGAAAGTCCTCACTTAACGGTTTCCAAGAGCCATCGGGGTTACGGGATTGTAACCAACCAGTTTCCGGATTGAAAAGGTTCTTCCAGGAACGTGCAAAGTGAAAATAACGCCAGGCCGAGAATTCATCTCCTATAGCACGCAAAGCAAATTGTCCGATAGCAAAATCTGAAGAAGTATACTCCAATTGTTCGGAAGCATTATAGTAACCTTTCTCCAGATATTGCTTTAATCCCGGCCTTTCTTCTATATTCTGCGATTTGGCTCCCGGTATTTCTGCATTTGTTCTCATTGTTTTAAAAATCGGTCTAGGATCATAATTCCTGGCTCCAAACGCATAAGCGTTCGAAATCAGAATAGGAGTAGGATCCCCCTGCATGACTCCCGTTTCTACATTTGCCAACACCCAACGTGGAAAAGCACCACCGGATTGTTCTGCAAAATCCTGGTGAGAAATTACAATATCAGAAGTCACATCTGGCTCCAGCATAGCCAAAAGCTGAATCTGCGTACGATAAGTATCCCAATTACTAAAAGAAGTATATTGTTTGGAACGTGATTTATATACCCGGTTATCAGCCCCCATATATTCACCGTTTACATCACTGCAAACGTTCGGATGAATCATTGTTCTATACAAATGTGTATAGAACTGGGTGATACGGTCCGCATTGTCGCCTTCAACATCTATCTTGCTTAAATAGTGGTTCCATCTTTTTTCGGCTTCTCCCCTTATCTCGTCAAAGTTCCAGCCTGCATTCTCCATTCTCAAATTTTTCCGCGCATTATCAACGGACACATAAGAAACTCCAATCTTATATTGTATATCCTTCTTCTTATCTAAATCAAAAGTAAAATAAACACCTGAATATTCTCCTTCGGCAAAAGTTGTATTAGGTTTCAGTTCCTTCTGTTTCCAGGTTCCAAACTCAACTGCGCCTTTATCAAACTCCGCAACAAAGTAGACTTTGTAGGGAGTAGGCAATCCACAAAAATTTCCCCCAACAGCATACCCTTCACACCTATTGGGAGCAGTGATAACAATTGCTGCTTGATTTATAGGGGTGGCTGATATACCACCGCCTATGATAACCGTCCCCATGGTCTGATTGGCTGGAAATTCATACTTGGCCATACCAGTTCGCTCAGTAACCGTCAAATGTGCCCGAATATCCTCTTGTACTGTTGCTTCATAATATCCGGCATGACCTTGTTCTTTAGAAATATTGATTCTGTAATTCAAAATATTCTCTGGAGAGGCCTGCAACGTTCCCTTTACGGGAAAAGTGGGGAAATTACCCATATGGTCACAACCGGCTCCACTCAATTGGTTGATTACAAAACCGGCACTTTTTGAAAAATAAGATGGAGTAAACTGTACCATCCCAAAAGGATAAGTCGCCCCTGGATAAAGATAGCCCGACGCAAGGCCAAGCCCTTTCGTACCAATCAACGTATTGACTTCCTCCGCATAATTTTTATCATCAGTCCGATTGTTTCCTGATATGAAGAACGGATTTAATAATAAAAAAAGAGATAATAATATTTTATTTTTCATTCGAATCAATTTTTAATGTACGTATTCCGAATTGAGGAATGGCTAAATCCAAATAACTCTTCCCATTTTCCTCATGTACAAGCAATGTTTCTATAGTCCGGCCATCCAATTCTACTAGTTTAACACTCAAATTCGTTCCGGTTATAGCAATCTTTCTCGAAGTATCATTACTCAGAGAATTGAACAAACGGACATACAAACTCTTTCCTTCATAATACATGGATGACAATTCATAGGCATCATTTTCTACGGATAGGAAAGAAGCAGAAGTCAAAGAAATATCACCCGCCAATGTAGCTATCAACGGTTCATTCCGTTCTTCACTACGTGTCCATAAACGGCATTGTTCCCAATTTCCCTGATGAGGTAATATAGAATATGAGAATTCAGTAGGTCTATCTATTCTATAATCCATTCCCCAAAGCCCTTTGCCTGCATACTGCACATTCAATGCCAAAGGAAAATCCTCCCCATGCACATAGCTGGTTGTATGGTCAGAGAACAAAGTCAGCCCACACGAATTATCTCCAGCAACCTTATCGACCCAATGTACAATGACATTATGTTTAATGCTGTCCCAACGATTGAAGAATGTATTTTCCAAACGACTTTTACACACATCGAAAGGAGCATCCTTGTAAATCAAGGGAGATTCTATCTCCGTAGGAAAATAAAGTAGCAGTTTATACCGGTCATCATAAAAGGATTTGCGCGGGTCTTCAGTCTTAAATTCAATACCCGGTTCACCAATCTGCACATCACCCATCCAATCAATCTTTATATGCATGTCGATTCGAGGTTCACCCTGCGCCAATTGAATTGTCTGTACAAAAGGATGCACCCCTATCTTACCTTGTACGCACACCTTCATCAGTAAAGGGCCCTGCTCCATTAACCGAATCGTAGCAGGCTGTTCGGTACTAGACAAAAAAGAATTTTTCTCAATAAAGAATCCCCGCAGCTCATTAAAGCTCCGTCCATTACCCCAATCAACCAGTTCTCTGTCTTGAAGGAATCTTACCTTAAGACTTTCCACAGCACCACCTTTAGACGGATTTAAAACCAGAGAATATAAGTCACTTTCCAAACGACACCTACCATCATGCATCCGCTCGAAACAAAAAGTTGCCTTAGCACGGCTTGTAGACTCCTGGAAAGTATAAGTTGCAAACCCCGTAGATGGAACTTTTGCACGGAACAGTAATTTAGTGACTTCCCCTTCATCAATCCATTGGGTAGGAGATTCTCCCCCCCGATTATCAACCGCTATCCAATCTTTGCCCTTCCATGAAGAAGGGACTTCGACAGAAACCGGTTCTTCTCTCTCCACAGCCAATGTATTGAAGACCCGAATCTTATTTCCTCTCCTTTGACCTGCCATTAGCTTTAAAGATTGGTCTATCACTCGTTGGCTCTTTTGGTTTGTATTTCTAGTCCAATCGGTTACCGTTTCTGCCCAGGTTTTCCCACCATTCAAACGGTTATACGGAACAATCCAACAATCATGGTGCTGAGAAAGCATCAATGTACGCCATGCCTCATCTATGGAATCCATGGGCCATTTCTCTCCCCGATACAGCTTTGCATAAGAAGCCATCTTCTCCGCTTGGACAATGGTATTTTCTGCTGTACGAATCTCCCTCGCCAGACGTTGCATAACTTGTGTTCCCCACATTAAAGAACATAACACATCCTCTTGTGAAAAATGCCAATCGTCTCCAGTACTCCCGTTCGAACAATTCTGTATATAGTCACGCCAAGTCTTATAAGCTGTAGGACAATAATAAGCAGCAGTATCCTGACCCAACCAAGGTCCCTTATTCCAGCCATGGCTCCATGCCGCATCCTGAATGCACATGCCTACCGGATGCTTAATCCCCGCATCCAGGCATTTCCCAATATAATCCCTACTGTTAAACCAAGCTATGGACTGCCAGGTCGAACCCGGCTGTAAATCTTCGCAGCCATAACGGGGTACTGTAACAAGTTTCGTCCCGTCCGGTCCTACCCAATTCACCAATTCCCCCCCATAAGCACTTACATAGCCTCCCCACATGGTATTGGGATTCTTTGTCGAAGCATACGAAAAGCCTAAAGACTTCAAGACCATAGGTAAGCAACTTGTAAAGCAAGGTTCTTCTGCTGAATAAGTGGTGAAAACAGCTTCGGGGAAGTGTTTTCTAAGAAGACGCATCCCATATTGAAATTGACGGATAACACTTTCTCCCGAAGTTCCGAAAAAATAACTTTGGGCATAAGTAGGATTCACATATTCTATGCGTCCGGAACGGACAGACTGGTCTTTGAACATTTGTTTAAAAGCAGAATACCCCTCTGGATCGCGTTGTCTGACTACTTCCCAAGATTCCGGTTCTATCTCTAGATTGACTCTCCAATCCGGATACTGTTTCAATTTCTGGACAATGAATGAAGTCTGCCCCATAGGATAGTGTCCATAGACTCCTCCATGATAACCATCTATAAAATAGGCTTGCTGGGCTTTTACCAAACTATTAAAGCCCAGCAAACCTATTAAAAAGATTATAAACCTTTCCCTCATACCGTTTCCCTCAATTAAAGCTTAACCAGTTCCACTTTCAAAGCCTGTGGTTTATTCATTTTATAAATACGCTCCACCAATTCCAACTGCTCATTTTCGTTATCTTCACGAACACTCTTATGCATGAAACGCAACCAATAATCTTTCAGCATATTAACAAAAGGATTAGTCCTACGATTCTCCAACATAGTGTTGACAGCCTTTTCATTACTTGCCCACAGCAGCCCTTTGTCACGCATCAAGTTATATTCCATCCAGTAATATTCACGCATCTCACGTTCCATAAACCAGCGCTGCTCATTCAACCGACGTATCTGTTGTGCTTGTTCGTTTTGAGGGGTATTGTCATAAGCAGCCAGGTTGATTCCACGCTTCAAGTCACCAGCTGTTAGACGTGTTATTGTCTTCCCATCAATTTTCAAAACATAATAACCATCGGACAAGCCTTTCACCGCCAAACCCTCATAATTCATTTCATCCATGAACGGTATGACATTCAATGCATCAGCCTGCGTATGCAGTTCATTGTTGTAATGGCTTCTGTCTATCGGATAAGGGAGTGAATTAGCTAGATAAGTAAAACTGATATTTTCAGAAGAAACAACCAAATCATCAATCTTGCAGTTATCTGAACGGTTCACAGTCCTGGTTGAAGCATCTATAGCTATATCTGCAACAGGCTCATTAGCTAATCCTTGAGCTTTCAAGAATAAATATGCCATCACCAAATGGCCGTCTGTTGTAGGATGGACACGGTCACCGCCACACAACGTAAATGTAGAGTCAGCCTGTTGCTCACGCATGTTGATCTCTGTCATCGGGCGATTAAAATCCACATATCCCCACCGATTGGCATATGCCCTTTCTTTCAAAAAATCAGAAATATTCTGAATCAACTTATTTTTTCCCGGAAAAGGGACCTTATTGAAACAAGAAGTTTCGTCATAAGGCGAACTGCCAATCAGAATTTTCTGAACTTTAGGATATTTTTTATAGGTATCTTCTATGACTTTGTAATCACGGCAGGAGGTCTCTACATTCTTAAGCCCTATATTTGCATTCTCTGTAAGAGTGTAATCCATATAACCGGTATCATTCATGCCGAACGAAAGAGTAACCACGGTGGGGTTATGTTCAAAAACTTTATCCAATCGTTGAGACATCTGCTTTGCCACATCGCCCCCGACACCTTCATTAAAGACATCAATGCGCCGATTCGGGAAATGGGTCATATAATACAACCATATATAGGAATGATAATGTCCTCCACAAGTTATACTGTTACCTACAAAAGCAACTCGCTCTCCCTCCTTAAAAACCGGAATGCTCTGAGATTGCATTCCATTAATACCCATTAATAAGCAAATTGCTACAATTATAAATTTCTTCATCTTATTCTTTTTTATCAGTAAATATTTTCCCAAAAGATGCATAATCAAAGCATCCTTTCTATTACAAAAGAAATGAACACCTAGCAGCTACTCCTTATTTTTGAAAATAAGACTTCTATCTTTATCTCCAGAAAATGATTATAACTACCTGATTTCTATATCATATGTGCCTGTGCCTAATTCCAAATACTGCTTATCCAATTTAACTTCTTGACCATTCACAACACCTTTATTAGCATTGCTGGGAATAGCAACACTTGCCTCCACTCCTACCGGCAACACAACATGCATCATTAAACAGTCATCTTGCAATTTCCAATTCACTATGATAGTTCCATAAGGAGATTCCTTAGTAGTATTTGCCCAAGTCACCCCTTGTGGAATTTGCGGCTCAATAAACACATGCCGGTAACCCGGTTGTTTTTCATCAGCTCGAATACCGCCGACAGCCTGATAGAACCAATTAGCAATACCGTTATAACAATTGTGCACACGACTACGCTCCCCATTCCAATACTCCCATGTAGTAGTAGCATTATTATTAAGCATGTGCAGATATCCCGGATAGTCTGGTTGCTTCAACATGTCATACATGAAATCGGCTTCCTTATTCCGGATAACCCAATCCGTCAGGATAGGGACCCCAACCAGACCAACCGCTATATGTCCTTTGTACTGTCCGGCTGAACGGGCAAGCATCTCCTGCTTTACTTTATCATATAAAGCGTCAGGCACTGCCCCTACAAGCATCGGATAAGACATATCCAGTTGTGACCCTGTAGCATAAATATTTTCTTCATCGTTATAGAATGTCTGGTGAATCAGAACGTTCAACTTCTCCTTACGCACGGCAAAATCCTCCGCTTCATCCTTGCGTCCCAATGCCGTCGCTATCTTGCACATAGCATCCAGACAGTCACTGACAAAACAGTTGTTCACCAAGTCTATCGACATCTGGTTCCCGCTATCTACACCTATGGGAGCCAACCAGTCTCCCAGATACCAATCACGGTAAGTTGTGTCGGGCCAGCGTTTCAACAATCCGTTTACGGTGTATCTGTCCACATAACCGAACCATTTCTTCATATTGTCGTAATAGCGTTCCAACAGCCGGCTGTCTCCATAGTTTACATAAGTACGCCAAGGGGCCAGAACTATAAACCCACACCAATAAGGACCGCCGCCACCACCACCGGCAGGAGCTACATGAGGCAGTCCACCGTCCTCTTGCATCACATCACCCCATGCTTGTAACCAGTTCATATAAGTCGGAGCGGCATCATACATAGTCTGGAATGCCTGTGTGGACGAATTACCATCACCGCCGTAACCGGCACGTTCCAAATGCGGACAATCCACCATGTAACCGCTGAAAGTCAGACAGCGCAATGTGTAGTTCACCATATCATGTATAGCATTCAAGTCTGCATCCGAACAAACGAATGTAGATGCTGGACGATAATCACCATGTACCAAGTAAGCTTTTATTTGCGACGGCTGCGGATGATAAGGCAAATTGGAAATCTTAATGTAACGGAAAGCATGGTGATGGAACTTATTGCAGAACTTGTCACCATTTTTACCGGAAGCAATATAGAGATCACTCTCCCCTTGCTCTTCAATGCTGCCATCAGCCTTCATAAAATCGCTATAAACTGCCGTTATTTCATGCCCTTCAGGCAGTTGAGGAGTTTGTAGTTCAAACCAGCCAGTCAACACCTTCCCCATATCCACTAACCATGTATTGTTACCAAGGGCAGTGATACTCTTTGCTGTCAACGTTTCCTGGATCTTATTTGCACTACACATCTGCGGAGTCGCTTTCCGGTCATTCACACACACTTCAACAGCCGACTTCCATTGCAGTTTGTCCAACTCCCTTGCCGTAAGACCAGCAGGAAGCATGCGAGCATCTATCCGTTCACCGCCGAAGCGCAAAGCATTCCAGGTTCCCATATCAGCATAACCACTCTCACGTCCCATCCACGTAACATCTGTCGTGAGCAGTTTTTTCCATTTCCCATCTTTCAAAGTGCTTAAATCGGCCCTTACCACCGGACCGTCATGCTCAGCTTTGAAAGTGGTTTTCTTATACCAACCTTTTCCCAGCCATAAGAGTATTTCGTTTTTACCAGACTTCAAAAAAGACGTAATGTCATAGGTCACAACCAACGAACGCTTATCCAGTTGCGAAACAGCAGGTGACAAAACAGAGGAATCCGCCTTCTTTCCATTGATATACACTTCATGATATCCTAAAGAATTGACATATAAAAAGGTGGTAGAAGGCCTGTCCACTGTAAATGATTTCCGCAGCAAAGGCGAATCCACATTACCTCCGTCCAGACTAATGAACTTTCCCTGCAAGTTGTCATTTCCCAATATACCTATTGCAAAACGTTGGATAGGACTCCACTCCGAGAGCTCCCCTTTTTCATTGCCCACACGTACACGCCAATAACATAACTGGCGTGACTTCAAACCCTTACCTTGATAAGGAATCATCACAGAAGCACAAGATTTCGTCTTGCCGGAATTCCACAAATCAGCTTCTCCCCGAGACAACTCAAGGCTATCTGCCCCCACTTGTATTTCATAATATTCCTGACTCATAGGAATGTCACACAACACCTTCCAACTGAAATGCGGGGTTATGTTATCTATACCGAGAGGATTCTTCAGATTCTCACAGCGAAGGTCTTCCAGAAGAATCGGACCGGCCAGAGAATACTGAAAACCCAATAGACAAAACAATAATAAAAAAAGAATTTTCTTCATAACGATTGAATTTCTAAAAAACAGATACCCGTAGGAAAAAGAGTCTTCAAACAAATACATGCATTCTTTAATTCTCTTTTACTCCTCCGGGTATCTCTTTACCATATCATAATATTGCTCTTTTACCAACCCGGATTCTGTTCTAACTTTATGTCCTTATTAGTGTCAATCACACTTTGAGGAATCGGCCAAAGGTTGAAATTTTTATTAGCAAGTGAAGTACGAGCCACATCCCAGTAAGCATACTTTTTAATGCGGTCAATAGCTATGGTACCTCCCATACGGAGCAAAGTATTCCACCGATGCTCTTCATAAACCAATTCACGGGCACGTTCATCCAAAATCAGATCCAGATTCACATCTGAGGCCGTAACCATATAGCCACATTGTGCTCTTTCCCTCAATTTATTAATATCAGCAGCAGCACCGGCATTATCTCCTAAACGCCACTTCACCTCCGCGCGTAGCAAGATAGTTTCCGGTAAACGTGCCAAATAATCATCTCTATAAAGGAAAGAAAAGTTGCCATCAATACCTGCAATATAACCGGAATATTTATCCGTAGCAATCTTACAGGAAATAGGAAACAAAAATGTTTCAGCTTGCCTATCTTTTACCCCATTTGAAACCTTGTGCAACACATCCCATGGAACCACCTTGCCATAATAGTTACCATTTTTTTGGTTCCCCACAAATGTCCTTCTGAATACAGCCTCGGAATTTCTCATATCTTCCGCCCATTTATCTTCATAAATGATGTCACGTGTATAATAGGTAGGCATTACAGCCGTAACCCCCTCACCACCAACATCTTCCAAACTCCCCATCAATTCTCCTTGCACGTCACGAGCTACCGGACTATAGTTACAAGAATGAGCCATACGGTTTGCTGTATATCCTTGCTGACAGAGATCCAAGCTCATCTGGGCTACCCAAATAGCTTCTGTATTACCATTCTGATAATCTTGATTGCCTTCTTGGAACAAATCCCAGTAAACATTCCCCTCAATATGTACCCCAGCAGACTCATAAGTATGCTCTGCTGTCTGGTCCTGTATGCTGATTGCATAATAGTAAGTAGGATTCTCATGCTGACGAGTACCGAAACGGTTCATCATCAGACGATAGATACCGCCATCTATCACAGCATCAGCATATTCCTTAGCCTTACGAAAAGATTCAGCGCCATCCTGACCTTCTTCTTGCAACGCCACCCCCTTATCAATATAAAGCTGGCACAAATAATGCTGAACAGCTCCTTTTACCAAACGTCCCGCTTCTGCATGGGTTTCTGGAAGATTCAAAGCATAGTTTTCCAGGTCATCTATCGCAAGCTGATAAGTTTCCACACGACTACTGCGTTGAAAATCATAACGTGGTCCAGTAATACGTTCCGTCACCAAAGGCACTCCACCATACAGCTCACCCAAGTTCATATAAGCATATGCTCTGAAAAAATGTGCTTCTGCCAATGTCTGGGTCTTGTCAGCCTCGGAGCTCCACGCGACCTCTTCGGCAGCAGATATGGCCAGATTAGCTTGGGATACCAGATTATAAAAATTATTGTATACTTGCTTGTAAATGTCATAGTCGGCTGCCAACTTACTATAATCATTCATATTCTGTGCATCCCGACCGTTGGGAACATCAAACATATCAGTTCCGTTATTTCCCATATAGAAATGTCTCGGAGAGAACTGCATAGGTGCAGAAGTACAAAATATATCACGCACTTTCTCGTAGCAGGACGTAACTACTTGTTTCACCTGGTTGGAGCTTTTGAATACATTTTCTATTGCATAGGAAGATTCCGGAGATTCCTTCAAGAAAGCAGAATCATCACAACCACTTGCCATAATAGCAGATAAAGCTATTAATCCAACATTGATTTTATTTTTTAAAATATTCATAATTCATCAAAGTATAAAGTTTAGAAACTAATGTTTGCTCCCAGCGAGAGATTTGTTGAAATAGGATACGTAGAAGATAAAATTGTATTACCTAATTCAGGATCTCCATTTTCCCAACCTGTAATCGTGAATAGATTCTTTCCAGTAAAAAAGACACGCAAATTATTGATACCGAAATTCTTTATTTTAGCAGAATTAAAGGTATAGGACAATGTGATGTCCTGCAGACGAACAAAGGCACGGCTTTGCAAACCTTTGAAACGTCCGTCACCACTAAAGTTTGCCGCAGGATATTTATTGCTCGGACGTTCTTCTGTCCAATAGGGTATATACATATTGTTAGAATAGGCTCCACCGCCACCACCACCAGCAAGGAAAGCCGGGGCATTTTCACTTACATAATATCCATTTCCTCCAAACGTGCCAGTAAGCATAAAATATAATTCAAAATTCTTCCATGAAAGGGTGTTTGACAAACTCATCTTGAAACGAGGGTCTGATGTACCCAGTATGGTACGGTCTTCCACACCAATGGTTCCATTGCCATCTACATCCACATATTTCGGATTACCCGGGGTAGCGCCATTGGCTTGTATGTATTCTGTATCATCCTTCTGCACAATACCCGCCACCTTGTAACCATAGATAGAATGAATGGAGTGCCCGATAAATAGATTGTTCCCCAAATCATCATCTTCTCTACCATCACCATCCAAATCTTCACCATATAGATGAACCAATTCATTACGGTTCAGCCAAAAGGTAAGATTAGTATCCCATCGCCAATCTTTATTCTCGATGTTTACAGAATGGATACTGAATTCTACCCCGCGATTGGCAACTTCACCCATTGTTGATTTCATAGAATCAAAACCTGTCATTGAAGGAATAGTACGATTGAATATCTGGTCAGTAGTTCTTGACAAATACACATCCATGTTAACAAACAAGCGGTTGTTCAACCAAGCCGACTCAAAACCGAAGTTCCACGAATTAGTCGTTTCCCATCCAAGACCGCTGTTACCCAATGAATTTTGTTTTATACCAAATGAAGGTACCGTAGAGTTTCCAAAAGGATAAGCAATGCCACCACCCGGGCCGATAACAGCCTCGGACAAAGTTCCATAAGGATCAATACCCTGGTTACCATTTCTACCCCAGGATAACTTAAGTTTCAAATCATTCAAAAAACGGACTTTCTCCATGAACTTCTCATGAGTAACACGCCATGCACCGCCGAAAGCATAGAAATTACCCCATTTATTATCCGCACCAAAAACTGAAGCACCATCTCTACGATAAGAAGCTGTAAGATAATAAGCATCGTCAAAAGAATAGGATGCACGGGCAAAATAACCGGCATTTCTACGACGTGTAATGCCAGTAGTGGTCTTTTGTGTTGTAGCATATTGCAAGCCATTATAGCCCAAGTTCGTATTGCCATTAGCTACATAATCACGTCCCTCCATTTTATCCCATCTGTCAAATTTACTATCACGAGTAGCAACAGCCGTCAAATCAATGGTATGTTTACCGAACGTATTCTTATAATTCAAAATATTATCCACTACCCAGCTATTCGCTCTTGTATTCTGATAATAACCATTTGTTGATCCTAATTTAGAATAAACGGTTTCTGCAGAATAACGGGAGTCATCATCATAAGCACCCAATGGAGCATAATATCCTTCATGGTAGAATTCGGCGCCATCGTTCACATTCATGTAAGCCGAATAATTGAAACGGTAGCTCAAACCTTTTACCCAAGGCAGCTTAACCACAGCATGTGCATTGATTCGGAACGTACGCCTGGTATCCAAATTATCATAAGTACCAGACTGGTCTTTCCATAATGGATTTTCAAATTCATTAGAACCTAAAGGGAATCTTTCCAACAAATCAGTGCCTTTACGATACATTACATCGTACGGACCAAGAAGAACCGCTCTGTTATACTCAGCACCTGCTCCCGAATAGTCTGAATAAGAATAAGAGGCATCTGCACCCACTTCCAACCAATCTGTAATATCCGTGCTGATTTTGGCCATCATTGTAAAACGAGAAAAGTCATCGCCAATGATTATCCCTTGATTATCCGTATAAGAAGTGGACATATAATAATTCATCTTTTCACCTGCACCCGATACGGATACTTGATAGTCCTGCAACCAGCCAGTACGGGAGATCTCATCTAACCAATTAGTCTCATGACCAGCCTCATAGTTAGCTCTCTGCTGTGCACTCAGCGACTCTACAGTAGTTCCATTTTTATCATGAAGCATCTGTAAATAGTCTTTGCCATTCATGAACTCCGGTTGACGATGCCAAGATTGCATTGTACCTGTCATATTCAAATTTATCACAGGCTTACCCGATTTACCACGTTTAGTAGTGATAGCAATAACACCATTTGCCGAACGTGAACCATAGGCTGCCGCAGAAGTGGCATCCTTCAAGACATCAATTGTAGCTATATCATTGGGGTTGATATCATTTAAACTACCTAAGAAAATCACACCATCCACAATCAGTAACGGGTCATTATTACCCGAAATAGAATTTTGTACCCGGACTAACATAGAAGGTTGACCACCAGCTGTATTAGTAGCACCAATATCCAGACCACCCACGGAACCTTTCAGAGTTTCCAAAGCATTCGTGTTAGCAACCAGCGCTACTGGCGAATTTTCCAACTTCATGGATGACACAGAGCCTGTGAAATCTTTTCGTGTTGTCGTACCATAACCGATAACCACAACCTCATCCAGTAACTGTGTATCTTCTTTCAATGTGACAGCAAGCATTTTGCCACTCTGGGCCTTCAAGACCTGGGTCTGATAACCAATATAAGACACTTCTAAATTGGCATTAGGAGCTACATCCAAGGTAAAATTACCGTCAATGTCGGTAGTTGTACCATTGGATGTACCTTGTTCCCTAACCGTAGCGCCGATTACCGGTTCACCGGTAGCATCAACGATACGTCCTCTAACCTTACCCTCTTGCGCAGAAGAAGCAGTTCCTGTCTGCGCTTTTTTTATAATAATCTTTTTACCCTGAATTTCATAACTAAATCCACTTTGTCCCTGCAGAATTTGTTTTATAACTTCTTCTATACCTGCATCTTCTACTGATATAGAGATACGTTTCTTTGTATTGACATCTGCCGATGAAAATACAAATGAATATCCAGACGATTTCTTCAACTGCTCCATCGCCTCCTTTACCGTTACATTATTGGCTTTCAGCGTTATATCTTGCGAAAAGGCCGATAAATTAAAGCAAAGCGCTGCCGAGGCTATTAATATAGCCCTTTTAAAATATCTCATAATACTCCTGATTTTTAATTAAATAACTAAGGTAATTAACAAGATTATTTAAAGATTCACTATCTTTGCATAATCTTAAATTCAAGGTGATCTCTATCAAGACTACTTGACTTTTAATCTGGGGGGGTGTTGCCGCACCCTCCATTTTATTACTCAAGTGCCTTCGTCGCATCAGCCGGAAGGATTTATTTTCATGTCTTCAATGTTTTTAAGGTTCAACACATTTACTCATTCTCAAAAATCAATATAAAATATATTTTTCATCTTCATACCTATACTGCATTCTATTGGTAGAAGCTATTGTTTGAAGTACTTCGTCAATGGTGTTTCCTATTATTTTAAAACTACCATAGAATCGTTTGTTCCGCAAAGAATCAGCCACTTGTATTTTCACATCATAGCTACGCATCAATTTCTTCGCAATATCTTCCAACAATTCTTCATCAAAAAACAATTCATTCCTAGACCAGGCATTTGAATATTCTACATGGGTCTTCGATTTCTTTATTATACCAGTTCGTTTATTCAAAACCATTTTTTCTCGGGGAGTCAGATACAAAGCGGGCATCTTTTTCAGTTCATTTTGCAAAGCCACCTTTCCTTCCATCAGATTTACAGTAACCTCCTCGTCTTCTGGATAATTTTTAAAATTAAACTTCGTTCCAAGCACCTTCAAATTAAGTTCCCTTGTTTCAACAACAAAAGGAATCTTCTCATTTTTAGTAACTTCAAAATACCCTTCTCCTTCCAAAGACAAATTTCTATCATCTACACCAAATCCCTGCGAATAAACAATCTTAGAACCTGCATTCAACCATACCAATGTGCCGTCCGGCAAATATAATTTAGTACGTGCTCCTAATGGAGCCTCTACTACCATATCTGCAAAATTATGTTTGACAGCCTCCTTTCCTTGCCAATAAGTAGCCAAAGGCAACAACAAAAGTAAAACTACAGCGGCTACGCGATATATCACTTTCCAAGAAAAACGTCGAAGTCTTTTATTCCTTCCAGCCTCAGCAACCCGTTGCTTAAATAAATCAAATGCTTCATTCTTATTAAAGAAGGTCTTATCGCTCAATACGCCTGAAGAGAACCAAATTTCCAACTGATCACGTACATAAATACGATTAGTTTCTGACTCCATACTCCACCGCTTTAACTCAGAAAAGGATTTTTCATCCAATTCATTGGATAAATACGATGCTATCAGCTTATCTATATCGTTATATTTTTCTTCTGTATGCATAATTACAAGTACGTTTATTAGTAAGACAAAATAGAAAAGAAAGAGGGTAGTCTAAAATGTATTTTTTTCAATTTTCCCAAAACATATACAATATCAGCAGTTTCAGATAGTCTCCCATATGTAATTGAATGGATGCTAAAGCATTTTTAATATGATACTTAACTGTATTCACCGATATTTTCAGTTCATCTGCTATTTCTTCATATTTTTTTTGTTCAAAACGGCTTTTCTTAAAAACCGCACGGCATTCTTTTGGAAGTTCCTCAATACATTTCAATAATTTTTCTTCCAACTCTTGCTCAAGTAAAGTACCTAAAGGATGATTATCCTCCACAAAAACACTATCTAAAAATTCCATATTTTCTGGAAGCATAAAAGAAGAGAAATGAAGTTCTTTGCGATGCCTTTGTGAATTCAATTCATTCAAGCAGCGATTACGCACTGCACGCATCAAATAGGCACGTAAGGAAAAGGTTATTTCAATATCAGTACGATGCTCCCACAAATAGAAGATAGTATCATCCACTATTTCTTCTGCTAAAGCAACGTCATCCAACAGTTGATATGCAAAACGACAAAGAAGAATGTAATGGCAATCGTATATATATCTAAATGCCTGTTCATCTCCTAATCTCAGTTTTTCAATAATATATTTTTCCATAGTAATTAAAGTGACAAAGGGTAAATTCTTAATTATTAATACTTTCTATCAAGAAAACCATATTGTTCGCTCTATATTGGTTGATTATAAGATTAAAGCAAAAGTAATATTTTATAATAACACAGACCATCGATTACAGAAAAAGATTAATCTATTCCAAATAAGGTTTATCAGACTTATAAACAAAAAACTCCATGGATGAAGCCCGAATCCTTATCAAAGCCCCAGATTTACCTTCAGATAAAATCAAATGTATATACAAAAATCATCTGCATTAGTTTTATAAAACAATCATCTATGTATTTTTCCAGTATATGCATAAGACAAAATAAAGAGAATAGAGGGTAGTCCCAAAATGCACTTTTTTATTTCTAAGATTATTGCCTTCCAGAACAAATAAAGCTCATCTTTCAAAGAAAAATGCACAATACATACATAAAACAAAGAAAAAAGTCTCCTTTTTGCATATTCTTTCCGAAATAATCCCTAATTTTGCGCCACTCTTAGAATAATTATACAGAAAATGAAGAAAAAAGCCAATCGGTTAGACGCCATCAAGATGATTATCTCAAGCAAAGACGTCAGTTCTCAGGAAGAACTGTTGCAAGCTTTGAGCAAGGAAGGCTTTGAACTGACACAAGCCACCTTGTCACGCGACTTGAAACAGCTGAAAGTAGCGAAAGCAGCGAACATGAACGGTAAATACGTATATGTGCTGCCCAACAACATCATGTATAAACGTTCGAACGACCAGAGTGCAAGTGAGATGTTGATGACAAGCGGATTCGTTTCACTTCAATTTTCGGGCAATATTGCCGTCATCCGTACCCGGCCCGGATATGCCAGCAGCATGGCCTACGACATCGACAACCGGGAGTGCCCCGCCATTCTGGGTACCATTGCCGGAGATGACACCATCATGCTGGTGGTGCACGAAGCGGCATCACACGACGAGGTACGCAGCTTCCTATCGCAAATCATACCGAACATTAAATGACAGATAACAACAAAAAACAAGAAATTAAATAAGAAATGGATTCGAAACAAATTGATGTGATGGTGGCTGACGCCTCACATGAAGTTTACGTGGACAAGATTTTGGATACCATCCGGGAAGCTGCCAAGGTACGCGGAACGGGCATCGCAGAACGCACACACGAATACGTAGCTACTAAGATGAAAGAAGGAAAGGCCATCATAGCCTTATGTGGAGACGATTTTGCCGGTTTCACCTACATAGAGAGCTGGGGCAACAAGCAATATGTAGCAACCTCCGGCCTGATAGTACACCCCAAATACCGGGGACTGGGGTTGGCAAAACGTATCAAGACCGCCTCTTTCCGCCTGGCACGCCTACGCTGGCCCAATGCCAAAGTTTTCAGTCTCACCAGTGGAGCTGCCGTCATGAAAATGAATACCGAGCTAGGATATGTGCCCGTCACCTTCAACGAACTGACCGATGACGAATCCTTCTGGAAAGGTTGCGAAGGCTGTATCAACCATGATATATTGGTAGCCAAGAACCGTAAATTCTGCATCTGCACAGCAATGCTTTACGACCCGAAGCTGCACGAAGAAGATAAAATATAAAAATATAAGGATATGGAAAAGAAGAAAAAAGTGGTAGTCGCATTCAGCGGCGGTTTGGATACCTCATTCACGGTCATGTATCTTGCCAAAGAAAAAGGATACGAAGTATATGCAGCTTGTGCCAATACCGGCGGTTTCAGCCCCGAACAGTTGAAGACTAACGAGGAGAATGCCTACAAGCTGGGTGCTAAAGAATACGTCACCATTGACGTAACGCAGGAGTACTACGAAAAAAGCCTGAGATACATGGTATTCGGAAACGTACTGCGTAACGGCACCTATCCTATCTCTGTAAGTTCCGAACGTATCTTCCAAGCATTGGCCATAGCACGTTACGCCAACGAAATCGGTGCCGATGCCATTGCCCACGGTTCTACGGGTGCAGGCAACGACCAGATTCGTTTCGACATGACTTTCCTCGTCATGGCTCCGGGCGTGGAAATCATCACGCTGACACGCGATATGGCACTGAGCCGTCAGGAAGAGATTGATTATCTGAACGAACACGGCTTTGCCGCCGACTTCACCAAACTGAAATACTCCTATAACGTAGGTTTGTGGGGCACTTCCATCTGTGGTGGCGAGATTCTGGATTCCGCGCAGGGATTGCCCGAAAGCGCCTATCTGAAACACTGCACCAAAGAGGGCAGCGAACAGTTGCGCCTCACTTTTGAAAAAGGTGAGCTGAAAGCCGTGAACGACGAGACATTCGACGACCCCATCAAAGCCATCCAGAAGGTAGAAGAAATTGGTGCGGCATACGGTATCGGCCGCGACATGCACGTAGGCGACACGATTATCGGCATCAAAGGTCGCGTAGGTTTCGAAGCTGCCGCACCTATGCTGATTATCGGCGCACACAAGTTCCTCGAGAAGTACACTTTGAGCAAATGGCAGCAATACTGGAAGGACCAGGTAGCCAACTGGTACGGTATGTTCCTGCACGAAAGCCAATATCTGGAACCGGTAATGCGCGACATCGAAGCCATGCTGGAATCCTCGCAACGCAACGTAAACGGTACGGCTATCCTCGAACTTCACCCGCTCTGCTTCTCTACCGTAGGTGTAGAAAGCAAAGACGACCTTGTGAAAAACAAGTTCGGCGAATACGGTGAGATGCAGAAAGGATGGACAGCAGAAGATGCCAAGGGCTTCATCAAAGTAACGTCTACGGCACTGCGCGCTTATTACTCAAACCATAAAGACGAGAAAATCTAAATGACGGACAAGAAGCAAAAACTGACACGTCCCCGGACTGGAAGGATGCTTTCAGGCGTATGTGCAGGACTGGCAAACTTTTTCGGACTCGATGTCTCATTGGTGCGTATCGTTTATACATTCGCCACGATCTTTACTGCATTTGCAGGCATACCCATATACATTATAATGCTAATTGTTATACCACAAGAACCAAATAGATATTATCGAAATGATTAAAGTAGGAATCATAGGCGGAGCCGGATACACGGCAGGCGAACTGATACGTCTGCTGCTCAACCATCCGGAAGCAGAAATTGCATTTATCAACAGCTCAAGCAATGCCGGCAACAAAATTACGGACGTGCACGAAGGACTGTACGGCGAAACAGACTTGGTATTTACCGACCAGCTCCCGCTGGAAGAAATCGACGTACTCTTTTTCTGTACGGCACATGGTGACACGAAGAAGTTCCTCGAAAGCCACAACGTGCCCGAGGAACTGAGAATCATCGACCTCTCCATGGACTACCGCATAGCCTCTCCCGAACACGACTTCATCTACGGTTTGCCAGAGCTGAACCGCCGTGCCACCTGCAAAGCGAAGCACGTTGCCAATCCAGGCTGCTTTGCCACCTGCATACAGCTGGGTCTGCTGCCGCTTGCCAAACATCTGATGCTGAACGATGATATCATGGTGAACGCCATTACCGGAAGTACCGGCGCCGGTGTGAAACCGGGTGCCACGAGCCACTTCAGCTGGCGCAACAACAACATGAGTGTCTACAAAGCTTTCGAGCACCAGCATGTGCCTGAAATCAAGCAATCGCTCAAACAGCTGCAGAACAGCTTTGATGCGGACATTGACTTCATCCCCTACCGTGGTGACTTCCCGCGCGGCATCTTCACCACCATTGTGGTGAAGACCAAAGTGGCCTTGGAAGAAATCGTCCGCATGTACGAAGAATACTACGCCAAAGATTCCTTTACCCACATCGTGGAGAAGAATATCGACCTGAAGCAAGTGGTAAACACCAACAAATGCCTCATCCATCTGGAGAAGCACGGCGACAAGCTGCTTATCATTTCCTGCATCGATAACCTCCTGAAAGGTGCCAGCGGACAAGCCGTTCACAATATGAATTTAATGTTTAACCTGGAAGAGACCGTAGGATTACGGTTGAAACCTTCTGCATTCTAAAAAAAATGAATTTATTCGACGTATACCCTCTCTTTGACATCAACATCGTCAAAGGAAAAGGCTGCCATGTATGGGACGAGAACGGTACCGAATACCTCGACCTCTACGGTGGCCATGCAGTCATCTCAATCGGACATGCACATCCACATTATGTAGAGATGGTGAGTAACCAAGTTGCTACGTTAGGATTCTACTCAAACTCAGTAATTAACAAGCTGCAACAGCAAGTGGCAGAACGCTTGGGAAAAGTCTGTGGCTATGACGACTACTCATTCTTCCTCATCAACAGCGGTGCCGAAGCCAATGAAAACGCCTTGAAACTCGCCTCTTTCTACAATGGCCGTACCCGTGTGATATCCTTCTCAAAAGCATTCCACGGACGTACCTCACTGGCGGTGGAAGTAACGAACAATCCTAAAATCATCGCTCCCATCAACAACTGCGGGCACGTCACCTACCTCCCGTTGAACGACATCGAAGCCATGAAGGCCGAATTGTCCAAAGGAGATGTCTGCGCAGTGATTATCGAAGGCATACAAGGTGTAGGCGGCATCCAACTGCCGACAGACGAATTCATGCAGGCTCTCCGCCAGACTTGTACGGAACACAACACGGTCTTGATTCTCGATGAAATCCAAAGCGGCTACGGACGCAGCGGCAAGTTCTTTGCCCATCAGTACAACGGCATCAAAGCCGACATCGTCACCGTGGCAAAAGGCATCGGCAATGGTTTCCCGATGGCAGGCGTACTCATCAGCCCAATGTTTACACCGGTATACGGGCAACTTGGAACCACTTTCGGTGGAAACCACCTGGCTTGCAGTGCCGCCCTTGCCGTACTGGACGTCATAGAGCAAGAAAAACTGATAGAAAATGCAGCGCAAGTCGGTGACTTCCTGATGACAGAACTGAGAAAGTTCCCGCAAATCAAGGATGTTCGCGGACGAGGACTGATGATAGGACTGGAATTTGAAGCCCCCATCAAGGTACTGCGCCTAAGACTGCTGAAAGAGCAACATGTATTCACCGGCGTAAGCGGTACGAATGTGCTCCGCCTGCTGCCGCCTCTGTGCCTCAGCATGGACGAAGCAAAGGAATTCTTGAAACGCTTCAAGAAAGTTCTTTAATTTATCTACCTTTGCCAACAGACAACTCTTTTAACAACAAGAAAATATGAAAATAGCAATTATCGGTGCCGGAAATATGGGAGGCTCCATCGCCCGCGGGCTGGCAAAAGGAACAATCATCCCTGCCGGTGACATCATTGTCTCCAACCCCACCCAGGACAAGCTGGACAAACTGAAGGCAGAATTCCCCGCTTTGCAAGTGACTAACGATAATCAGGAAGCAGTGACCGGTGCAGATATGATAATCTTTGCCGTGAAGCCATGGCTGATGAAACTTGTGGTAAAGGAATTGAAACTGAGAGGCACACAGATTCTTATCTCCGTTGCAGCCGGTATTCCCTTCGAAGAACTGACACACTATGTAGCAGACAAGGAAATGACCATGTTCCGCCTTATTCCCAATACAGCCATCAGCGAAATGGAAAGTATGACACTCATCGCCAGCCGCAATGCCACCAAGGAGCAGGAGCAGCTGATGCTGGACATTTTCAACCAGATGGGACTTGCCATGCTCATTCCCGAGGAAAAGATTGCGGCAACCACCGCCATGACTTCCTGTGGCATCGCCTATGTGCTGAAGTACATCCAGGCAGCTATGCAAGCCGGCATTGAAATGGGTATCTACCCCAAAGACGGCATGCGCATGGTGGCACAGTCCGTGAAGGGAGCAGCCGAGCTGATTCTGAACAGTAACACACACCCCAGTGTTGAGATTGACAAGGTGTGTACTCCCGGAGGAATTACCATCAAGGGAATCAACGAACTGGAACACGAAGGATTCACCTCCACTGTGATTAAAGCTATCAAAGCGAGTATTTAATGTGCCAATATGCCAATGCCCTGCGGCGTAACGGTGTATTTCAATAACAACCCATTTAAAACAAATATAATTATGGACGAACAAATCAGACAAATAGCCGAACGCCTGCGCGGACTGCGTGACGTATTGGAACTGACTGCCGACGATATCGCCCGCGACTGTGACATCTCTGCAGAAGAGTACCGCCTTGCCGAAACCGGAGAATTCGACATCTCGGTCAGCATGCTGCAGAAGATAGCACGGCACTACGGCATATCACTGGACGCACTGATGTTTGGGCAAGAGCCCAAAATGAGCTCCTACTTCCTGACACGTGCCGGAAAAGGAACCAGTATAGAACGTACCAAGGCATATAAATACCAATCACTGGCAGCCGGTTTCATCAACCGCACGGCAGACCCGTTCATCGTGACCGTAGAACCGAAACCGGACAGCGAGCCGATACATTACAACAGCCATGCCGGTCAGGAGTTCAACCTCGTACTGGAAGGCCGTATGATGGTCAGCATCGACGGCAAAGACTTAATCTTAAATGAAGGAGACAGTCTGTACTTCAACTCCAAACTGCCGCACGGCATGAAGGCGCTTGACGGAAAGACAGTAAAATTCCTGGCAGTAATCATGTAATAAAGTTATGGTAGAAAGATTTTTATCTCAAACATCCTTCACCTCACAGGAGGACTTCATCAAGAACCTGAAGATAAACGTACCGGAGAATTTCAACTTCGGCTATGACGTAGTGGATGCCTGGGCAGCCGAGCAGCCCGACAAACCCGCACTGTTGTGGACCAATGACCAGGGCGAATGCCGGCAGTTTACCTTTGCCGACATGAAACGGTACACAGACATGACGGCTTCCTATTTCCAAAGCCTCGGCATCGGGCACGGAGACATGGTGATGCTGATACTGAAACGCCGTTATGAATTCTGGTTCAGCATTGTGGCACTGCACAAACTCGGTGCAGTGGTGATTCCCGCCACCCACCTGCTGACGAAGAAAGACATCGTATACCGCTGCAACGCCGCAGACATTAAAATGATAGTCTGTGCCGGCGAAAGCGTCATCACCGACCATATCACGGCAGCTATGCCAGAGTCTCCTTCTGTGAAACGCCTCGTAAGCGTCGGGCCGGAAGCTCCCGAAGGATTCGAAGACTTCCACAAAGGTATCGAGGCCGCCGCTCCTTTCGTGAAACCGGAACATCCGAACACGAACGATGACATCTCCCTGATGTACTTCACCAGCGGTACTACCGGAGAGCCCAAAATGGTGGCCCACGACTTCACCTATCCGTTGGGACATATCGTCACCGGCAGCTTCTGGCACAACCTGAAAGAGAGCAGCCTACACCTCACCATTGCCGACACCGGTTGGGGAAAAGCCGTGTGGGGCAAGCTCTACGGACAATGGATTGCCGGCGCCAACGTATTTGTATACGACCACGAGAAATTCACTCCCGCAGCCATACTGGAGAAGATACAAGATTATCACGTCACGTCGCTTTGTGCACCGCCCACCATCTTCCGATTCCTCATTCACGAAGACCTCACGAAGTACGACCTATCCAGTCTGGAATACTGCACCATCGCCGGAGAAGCATTGAACCCCGCTGTATTCGAGACCTTCAAGAAGTTAACGGGCATCAAGCTGATGGAGGGCTTCGGACAGACCGAAACGACCCTTACCGTTGCCACCATGCCGTGGATGGAACCGAAACCCGGCAGCATGGGATTGCCCAATCCGCAATACGATGTAGACCTGATAGACCACGAAGGACGTTCCGTGGAAGCCGGTGAACAGGGACAGATTGTAATCCGTACCGACAAAGGCAAACCGCTGGGATTGTTCAAGGAATACTACCGTGATGCCAACCGCACCCACGAGGCATGGAACAACGGCATTTACTACACGGGAGATGTAGCCTGGAAGGACGAAGACGGCTACCTCTGGTTCGTGGGCCGCGCCGACGACGTCATCAAAAGTAGCGGCTACCGCATCGGCCCGTTCGAAGTGGAAAGTGCATTGATGACCCACCCAGCCGTAGTAGAATGTGCCATTACCGGTGTGCCCGATGAAATCCGCGGCCAAGTGGTAAAAGCTACGATTGTGTTGGCAAAAGAGTACAAGGCACGCGCCGGAGAAGAGCTTATCAAGGAGTTGCAGAACCATGTGAAGAAAGTGACGGCTCCCTACAAATACCCGCGTGTCATCGAATTTGTTGATGAGCTCCCCAAAACCATCAGCGGGAAAATCCGCCGTGTGGAAATCCGGGAGAACGACCGGAAATAACACTCGCCACCCAGCATCTGAATCATAAGACAACATCCGGGTAAATGAATAAGGAAGGGGTAAAACCGAAGTCTGCCATTCTATTGACGATTTCAGTTTTACCCCCTCTTTTTACAAATAGTTGTCTCATTGTGAATACCAAAAGGAGAAAAAAACTATATTTGCACGAAATTAAACTTCACTTGGAACATTTATAAACAAGAAAGACCGACACGGCATATGAAAAATAGAATGCAGATATGGAAAATACTAGCTTTCTTAGGAGCGGTACTTTTCTTGTCTGATACAATATACGCCCAACAATGGACATCCGATAGTCATTCGGAATACAAACGGGATACACTCCCTTTCTCACAGCGCTTCATCCACAGATTAGGCGTAGAAGGGCGTGCTGGCTATATTTTTCAGACCAACCCTTTTCTGGAGTACTCCAACCACCAATACAAGGCCATGAAAAATGCCTATGCCGGCCATCTGAAATACTCCTTCCAGCTCCGTCCCCACACCGTTGCCGACCAGGCTTATATAGGAGCCTATCAAGGGATTGGAGTCGGCTATTTCAACTTCGGCAATCCGGAAGAGCTGGGCAACCCGCTGGCGGTCTATCTGTTTCAAGGGGGACGCATCGCCCAATTCAGCCCCCGCATATCCTTGAACTATGAATGGAACTTCGGCGCATCGTTCGGCTGGAAACCCTACGATGAATATGACAACCCGGAGAACCAGATTATCGGCTCGAAAGTGAATGCCTATCTCAATGTGAACCTCTACTTAAAGTGGGCACTCTCCCCCAAGTTCGACTTGATGATAGGAGCTACCGGAAGCCACTTTTCCAACGGAAACACCCAATATCCCAACTCCGGTCTGAACACGGTGGACTGCAAAGTGGGACTGGTATATAACTTTAACCGCAGAGCGGATGAACTCGCCCAATCATGGCAACGCCCTATTGTTCCTCCATTCCCCCGCCACGTCAGCTACGACTTGACTTTGTTCGGCTCCTGGCGAAAGAAAGCAGTGGCCCATGAGAGCAGTAGTGGCCAGGTACCCGCACCCGGCACTTACAACGTGTTCGGTTTCAGCTTTGCACCCATGTACAACTTCGGCTATAAATTCCGCGCCGGTGTGGCGTTGGACGGCGTATACGACCACAGTGCGAACATGAAAGAATCGTACGAGGAAGAGAACGGCTTCTATACTCCGCCCGCCAAGAAGCAGATGGCATTGGGCTTATCCGCCCGCGGAGAATTTGTCATGCCTTACTTCACGGTAGGTATCGGTCTGGGAGCCAATGTTCTGCACGGCGGCGGTGACATGAAGTCTTTCTATCAGATTCTTGCCCTGAAAATAGACGTAACACGCAATTCGTATCTCCATATAGGATATAACCTCCGGGAATTTCATGAGCCCAATTATCTGATGTTGGGTATCGGCTATCGGTTCAATAACAAACGCCCCAAGCTGTTCTGAACAATAAAGAGGAGGCTATTTATATAGATTCTTTTATTTCATCTGCAAGCACATATTAGTAAGTGCCACGCGCATATCATCTACTATAGTATTATAGTTAGTTTGTTAGTTCACAGCGATGAACACTTTGTTCAAGTATAGAGAAACAGTTTGTTCCAATAAGGAAAAACAGTTTGTTTTCATATGGTGAAACGAAATGTTTTGTTAAGGGAAACAAAGTGTTCGCCATAATGAAACAACTTGTTCTATTAAGGGAAACACTTTGTTCGCTATAGAGAAACGGTCTTTCATATCAAGAGCTTATAAAGAAAAAGCTCTGCAAATCAATGATTCACAGAGCTTAATCGAGTACTCGAAGCGGGACTTGAACCCGCACAGCCGCAATGGCCAAAGGATTTTAAGTCCTTCGTGTCTACCATTCCACCATTCGAGCATCCTTTCAAAGAAAGAGCGGAAAACGAGACTCGAACTCGCGACCCTAACCTTGGCAAGGTTATGCTCTACCAACTGAGCTATTTCCGCATTTGGAGAACGGGTGCAAAGATAAACAGTTTTCCCGTTTCTGCCAAATTTTTTTTTATAAAAGTACAGTACTCGCAGCGGGACTTGAACCCGCAGAACCTTTTACCTGCCCAGCAACTCTTTCTCTGCAGCTTGCATGGTCTCAAAATTGAAACCATCTACCACTTTCTGCATCAGGGCAGAGACTTCATCGTTACAAAGGTTTCCGATACTGCCTTCATGGGTATGATGTACCTCTTTGCTGTGCGAGAAGTTTCCGGCTTCAATATCCAGTCCCACCTTCTTGTAGGCATCGCGGAAAGGCATCCCTTCACGTGCCAAGCGGTTGACTTCCTCCACACTGAAAATAAGCAGATACTTGTCATCATCAAGAATATGTTCGTTCACCTTGATTTCGTTCATAATGTAAGTCGTCATCTGCAGACAGTCTTTCAGTTCCTGAAAAGCAGGCAGGAAGACCTCTTTGATAATCTGCAAGTCACGGAAATAGCCGGAAGGAAGATTGTTGGCTATCATCATAATCTGCTGGGGAAGGGATTGCAGTTTGTTGCACTTGGCACGCGTCAGTTCAAAGACGTCCGGGTTCTTCTTGTGAGGCATGATGCTGGAGCCGGTAGTGCAATCGTCCGGCAGCTTCACAAAACCGAAGTTCTGACTGTTGAACATACATGCGTCAAAAGCCAATTTCGATATGGTTCCGGCCACACTGGCAAGGGCGAAAGCTACATTACGCTCCATCTTGCCACGCCCCATCTGGGCATACACTACGTTGTAGTTGAGGGAATCAAATCCCAAAAGACGGGTAGTCATCGTACGGTTCAGCGGGAACGAGGAACCGTATCCCGCAGCAGAACCCAAAGGATTGCGGTTGCACATCTTGAAAGCTGCCTGAAGGAACATCATATCGTCCACCAGGCTCTCGGCGTATGCCCCAAACCAAAGTCCGAAAGAAGACGGCATGGCTATCTGCAAGTGTGTATAACCCGGCATCAGTACATCCTTGTAGCGTTCGCTCTGCATAACCAGCACATGGAACAATTGTTCCACAGCCTCCGCCACTTCCTTTATCTCTGCACGGGTAAAGAGCTTCAAATCGAGCAACACCTGGTCGTTGCGCGAACGTCCGCTGTGTATTTTCTTACCTATATCACCCAAGTTGCGCGTCAGCATAAGTTCCACTTGTGAGTGAACGTCTTCCACTCCCTCTTCTATCACAAATTCTCCACGCTCGGCCATCGCATAGATTTCCTTCAATTCGGCCAGCAATTGCCGCAGTTCTTCCTTCGTCAACAAGCCAATGCTTTCGAGCATCGTGATGTGCGCCATGGAACCCAGCACATCGTGCTTTGCTAAATAAAGGTCCATTTCACGGTCACGGCCTACCGTGAAGCGTTCGATATCCTTATTTACCTGAACGGATTTTTCCCAAAGTTTCTGAGCCACGTTGTTTCTAATGATTAATGGTTAGTGATTAATATTGTATCATCGCCAACATATCTGCCATCTTCTCCAATCCTTCCTGCAAGGGTTTCTGCACCATGGTCTTCATAAACGGATTTATATCCATGCCGATGGTCAGTTTCATTTTACATTCGGTTTCGGTGACGGGTACAATCTGTATCCACAGATTGAAGGGCAGCGGTGAAGTGGTTGTTGCAAACTTGATACACTTGCAAGGTTCCTTCTCCACAATCTGCAACGTAATCTTTCCTACGGGAGCCACCTCTATCGTCATGCTCTCCGCATCAAAACTCAAGTTCTTCACTTTGTCTTCAGGCAAACGGTCTTTCACCTTCTCCAGATTGCTCAGGTCGGAAAGCTTTTCATAAACAGCTTCTTGTGAAGCCGGTACAACTTTCACTCCACTCTCAAATTTCGTCATAATCAATCGTATTCAAAAAGAAAAAAGAACTATCCGGACAGAATCTATCCGAATGGCTCTTTTATCCATATTAACATTTTTACAAATAAGTTCTTATTTTCCAGATTCCCAATGTGCAGGGTCTTTACGCCATTCATTCAGAGTCTCCACATCTTCTTCCTCGATATAGCCCGTACGCAGTGCCACTTCCATCACAGCCTCGTAATTGGTCAGCGTCACCAAAGGCACTTTGGCATCCTTGAAAGCCTTTTCGGCAACCGGGAAACCATAAGTATAGGCAGCCACCATACCGATGACCTCACATCCGTCACGGCGGATAGCTTCTACAGCCTTTAAGCTGCTTCCACCCGTAGAAATCAAATCTTCCACGACTACCACCTTCATACCGGGACGAAGTTCACCTTCAATCAAATTCTCCAGTCCATGGTCTTTCGGAGTGGAGCGTACATATACAAACGGCAAGTTCAATGCATCGGCCACCAAGGCACCTTGCGGAATAGCTCCCGTTGCCACACCGGCAATGGCATCCACCTGTCCGAAACGTTCCAAAATCAGACGCGTAATTTCAATCTTTACGAAATTACGGAGAGAAGGATAAGAAAGGGTTTTGCGGTTATCACAATAAAACGGAGACTTCCATCCGGATGCCCAAGTGAACGGGTTAGCCGGTTGTAGTTTAATCGCTTTTATCTTCAGCAACTTCTCTGCAAACAATCTTTCTAAAGTTTTCATAGCAAAACTAATCTATATATGATAAATATGGCACAAAAATACGGAAACAGAATGAGAATAAAAAAGAGAAAGCCGATAATTTTCATTCGGAGTAGTCATTTTCCTCAGAAACCTCTATGCAACGACATATATCCTTCATTTCGAACCCCCTGCTCAAGGCAAAACGCACCAGTTTGCCATTCAACTCATACTCACTTTCGGCACGGACGCTTTTACGCTTTGCCGCCAGCAGTTTCTGCAAGACGGCGTGGTATTCCTCCTCATCAATCTCGTTCAAATAGGGCCAATAGACAGATGAAGATATCTTTTTCAACTGGAGCGCCTGCCCTATCTTCATCTTGCCCCATTTGGCAAAACGGTATTTGTCGTTGATGAAAGCACGGCAGAAGCGCTCTTCATCAATGTACTTCTCTTGTTCCAGACGGTTGATGATACGGTCTATGGCATCATAGGCAATGCCCCAGCGTTGCAGTTTCTCCGCAATCTCTGCCCGGCAATGCTCGGCAGTGGAGCAATATGCCGCCACTCTGTTCAAAGCTTCAGTTTCAGTTATTTCTATCATCGTTCTGCAATTACGTACCGGTCGTTGCCGGAAATATCTTTTCGGATACGGACATTCGTATAGCCTTGCTTGCGAAGCATCGAAGCGACAGCCTCTCCAAATGCCCGGTTGATTTCAAAATAGAGTCGGCCGCCGGCCGTCAGCATGCTCCGTCCCAGTTCACCTATACGCCGATAGAAACGGAGCGGGTCGCTATCTGGAACAAACAAAGCCCGTGAGGGTTCCCAGTTCAAGACGTTTGGTTCCATATCCCGCTTTTCTGTTTCCGTAACATAAGGCGGATTACTGACGATTACATCAAAACATTCACCCTCAACCGGTTGATACGTCAGGACATCACGCTGTACAAATAGCACGGAGGCCTGCAAAAGGTGGTTATTGTCGCCGGCTATGGCAAGAGCTTCTCCGGAAATGTCCCAAGCTGTTACTTCCGCCTCCGGCAACTCCTTAGACAAAGTGACAGCAATACACCCGCTTCCGGTGCCAATGTCGAGAATACGGGAAACCGGAGCGACTTCCTTCAGCATCCTCTCCACCAGTTCTTCCGTTTCGGGACGGGGAATAAGCACCCCCGGAGCCACCCGAAAAGTACGCCCCAGGAAACGGGAAGTACCCTGCACATACTGTATGGGCTCAAAATTGCACAGACGGGAAAGAATGCTTTCCAATTCCCTTTCATCGTTTGGAGATAAAATCATATCTTTGCCCAGGTAATAGTCAATATTACCCTGACCAAACATTTCACAGCAGACAATACGGGAAAGATTGGCCGCCTCCCGGGGAGGGTAGCATTCCTGCAAAGCACTGCGGATATGTGAAACGGTTACATTCATTCGGGGTCCGGTTTTATTCGGGCTGCAAAAGTAATCATTAATTTTGATTATTCAACCAAAAGGTAAGCAAGGATATGAATTCAGAAGAAGAGAAATACATGCTGCGATGTATCCAACTGGCACAAAACGGGCTATGCAATGCAGCACCCAACCCGATGGTGGGGGCGGTAATAGTATGTGACGGGAAAATCATAGGCGAGGGATACCATGTGCGCTGTGGAGAAGCCCACGCCGAGGTCAACGCCATCCGTTCCGTGAAAGACACGTCCCTGCTGAAACGTTCCACCATCTATGTCAGCCTGGAACCGTGTTCGCACTATGGCAAAACTCCTCCTTGTGCAGACCTCATCATCGAGAAGCAGATTCCACGTATCGTCATCGGGTGCCGGGACCCTTTTTCTAAGGTTGCGGGCCGGGGCATACAGAAACTGAAGGATGCCGGACGTGAAGTTATTGTCGGAGTGCTGGAAACAGAATGTCGGCAGCTCATCCGCAGGTTCATCACTTTCCATACTTTGCGACGCCCCTACATCACCCTAAAATGGGCGGAATCTTCAGACAGATATATCGATTACTCCCGCACGGACGGTAAACCGGTTATCCTCTCCAGCCTGCTGACTTCGATGCTGGTACACAAGAAACGGGCAGAGCACAGCGCCATATTAGTAGGTACCCGTACGGCTGAGCTGGACAATCCCGGCCTGAATGTCCGCCATTGGTATGGTCGTTCACCGGTACGTATCGTGCTGGACCGGCAACAAAAGCTATCCCCCAACCTTCACCTATTTGACGGTAGCGTGCCGACCCTCGTTTTTACAGAAATCCCGCACGCTCCGCTACCGAATGTAGAGTATCTGCCAGTCAGCGACTACCGGCGGAATGTACTCCCCGAAATCATGGAAACGCTGTATACACGCGGATTACAATCCCTTTTGGTAGAGGGTGGCAGCCAAACTCTCCAATCCTTCATCGCTGCCGGATTGTGGGACGAAATCTTTGTGGAAGAAACTCCGTACCTTCTTCATTCCGGCGTCAAAGCACCCGAAATCAGTGACGGATATCCATTTGCAACAGAGCATTCTTTCGGCAGGAGTTTTCGCCATTATACTGCCTCAAGAAACAGTCAATAGCCTCATTTCAGGGCTTTTTTATCGAGAAAAAGGGGGATATTATCTATAATTTTATATAAAACTTCCTCGTAAAGCTGTTTATAGAAAAAAATGTTCCTATTTTTGCAACTTGTAAATAAACACTAACTTTCAAAATGAGAATAAAGTTTCTATCAGTAATTGTGAGTTTTCTTATTGTGTCATTTGCTCTAAGTTCATGCCTTGACTCTGACGACAATTATGAATTCAGCTCCGATGCTACTATACATGCTTTTGGTATCGATACCATACATGGCAAACATTACAAATTTACAATTGACCAGCTCAATAGACTCATCTATAACAGAGATTCATTGCCCGTAGGTTCAGATACCATCATTGACCGTATTCTGATTGATACTATGACCGTTACCGGTTGGATAACTTCAGGCTCGCCTACCGACACGGTATTCGTCATGTCGGACTCCGTGGATTTGAGACCCGCCATGAACAACGATGCCGGCATGCTGTTCAAAGCACATGCCGCCGACGGTGTTACAGTCCGCGAATATAAACTGAAAGTTAATGTACATCTGCAAGACCCGGACTCACTCGTCTGGACAGACATGCAGAAAAGAGGGAATGTATTCTCCAATACCATCAATTTAGGCCAGCAAAAAGCGGTTATACTTGGAGACGAGTTGTTTGTCTACACTTCCAACACTACCGCTTACAAGACATCGACTGCGCCCGATAAATACAACTGGAGTAAAGTCAATGTCAGCAACCTCCCCTCAGACGTAAAGCTGACATCTGCCGTAGAGTATAACAATGCACTCTACATGGTTACAAAAAGCAAGAGAGTATTCAGCTCCACCAACGGCGGCGCCTGGACAGAAGTCACTACATTGGGAGACAATGTCATAGTCCTCATCAATGGTTTCTCCGACCGGCTCTCGGGTATTGTGGAAATCAATGGAAAGCAATATTTCAACATCTGTAAAGACGGAAAGAATTGGGAAACGGAAAACACGGCTGACAACCTTACCCTTGAGGAAGTCCCGGCAGGATTCCCTACCGAAAACATATCCACCACCCAGACCAACACCGGCAATGGTGTAGAGAAGGTGGTTCTGGCAGGAATGCCGCTGGCCAACGAACAAGAGACAATACCCTGGTTCTCATTGGACGGCAAAGGCTGGGCAAGCCTGGCTAACACGGTGTACGACACATCTTGTCCCGGCATGGTCAACCCTGCCATTATGTACTATGGCGACATGTTCTATTGCTTTGGAGGAGAACTTGACGCCATCTACAACTCCATCACAGGCATTGCGTGGAGCAAGACAGAAACCAAGTTTCTGCTACCCCAGGAATTCAAAGGGAAAGGCGCGTACTCCATTATAGTGGAACCGACGAAAGACAAAACTGTGGCCCCGGCAGACAAACGGGACTTCATTTGGGTGATATTCGGCGGCAACGGTACCAAAAATGAAGTATGGCGCGGACGTCTTAACAGATTGGGCTTCGAAATACAATAATAATGATGTCATATAAGGAAGAAATCGATCTAAACCGGATACCCCAGCACGTGGCGATTATCATGGACGGTAACGGACGGTGGGCCAAGCAGCGTGGACACGAACGCAGCTATGGACATCAGGCCGGCGCAGAGACTGTGCACGTCATTGCAGAGGAAGCCGCTAAATTAGGAGTCAGATACCTTACTTTATATACGTTCTCTACCGAGAACTGGAATCGTCCGTCGGACGAGGTAGCCGCCTTGATGGGACTGCTCTTCGACTCCATAGAGGAAGAGACGTTCATGAAGAACAATATCAGTTTCCGGGTAATAGGAGATATTGAAAAACTGCCTGCCAACGTACAGCAACGGCTCAACACTTGCGTGGCACACACCTCCCACAACACGGGAATGTGCCTGGTACTGGCATTGAGCTACTCTTCCCGCTGGGAAATAACGGAAGCTGCCCGGCAAATAGCCGACCTGGTACAGAAAGGTGAGCTGAAACCCGAACAAATCGACAGTGAGCTCATATCCCGTCATCTGACAACCCACTTCATGCCCGACCCCGACCTGCTGATACGTACCGGAGGAGAGCTCCGCCTCAGTAACTACATGCTCTGGCAATGCGCCTATTCGGAACTTTATTTCTGTGATACCTATTGGCCCGACTTCCGTGAAGAGGAGCTACGCAAAGCCATATGTGACTATCAGAAACGCGAACGCAGGTTCGGCAAGACCAGCGAGCAAATCAATTAATCACCGGACACACAAATAGTAAATAGTAAATTGTAAAATAGTAAATAAAAAGATGCACTATCGTATTTTCTCCATACTCGTAACGTTTGTCTGCCTTTTCGGCTGCGCACTGACAACAGCAGCACAGGACGTAAACAACACCGATGAAACCGAAAAGCCGGTTATACTCTATTCGGGAACACCCAAGAAGTATGAAATAGCCGACATTAAGGTCGAAGGAGCCCAGAACTATGAGGATTATGTAATTGTCGGATTGTCCGGACTATCCAAAGGGCAGACTATCACCGTGCCGGGTGACGAGATTACACAAGCTTGTAAGCGCTACTGGCGCCACGGTCTGTTCTCTGACGTGGAAATTACAGCAGACAAGATTGAAGGTGACCAAATTTGGCTGACCATTCATCTGACCATGCGTCCGCGTGTTTCCGACATACGCTACAACGGTGTGAAGAAGTCAGAGCGTGAAGACCTGGAAAGCAGAATCGGCATGATAAAGGGCGGTCAGATTACACCTAATCTGGTGGACCGCGCCAAGACCTTGATAAAGCGCTATTTTGACGACAAGGGCTTCAAGAATGCAGATGTAATCATCACCCAACGTGATGATCCGGAAAAGAAGAATGAAGTGATTGTCAACATCGACATCGACAAGAAGGAGAAAGTGAAAGTACATCAAATCACCATTGTAGGCAACGAGGCCCTCACGACCAAGAAGCTGAAGCGTGTGATGAAGAAAACAAACGAAAAGGGCAAGCTGCTCAATCTGTTCCGCACCAAGAAATTCATTGAGGACAACTACGAAGCGGACAAACAGCTGATTATCGACAAATACAACGAACTGGGTTATCGTGACGCCATCATCGTGACAGACAGTATCAAGCCCTACGATGACCGCACAGTAGACATCTTCATGCAGATTGAGGAAGGACAGAAATATTACCTCCGCAATGTAACTTGGGTAGGTAACACACTGTATCCTTCCGAACAACTGAACTTCCTCCTCCAAATGAAGAAGGGTGACGTCTACAACCAAAAGTTACTTGAAGAACGTACAATGACCGATGACGATGCCATCGGCAACCTCTACTACAACAACGGTTATCTGTTCTACAGCCTCGAACCGGTGGAAGTAAACATCGTGGGCGACTCCATCGACCTGGAAATGCGTATCTACGAAGGCCGCCAGGCTACCATCAATAAGGTCAGCATCAACGGTAACGACCGTTTGTATGAAAACGTAGTACGCCGTGAACTCCGTACCCGTCCGGGCGAACTCTTCAGCCGTGAAGACTTGATGCGTTCCATGCGTGAAATCCAGCAGATGGGACACTTCGACCCCGAACAAATCCAGCCCGACATCCAGCCGAGACCGGAAGACGGCACGGTAGACATCGGTTATGACCTTGTATCCAAAGCCAACGACCAGGTAGAGTTCTCCGCCGGTTGGGGACAAACGGGTATTATCGGTAAGTTAAGTCTGAAGTTCACCAACTTCTCTCTGGCCAACCTGCTTCATCCGGGTGAGAACTACCGCGGTATCCTCCCGCAAGGTGACGGTCAGACATTGACCATCAGTGGCCAGACCAATGCCAAATACTATCAGTCATACAGCGTTTCATTCTATGACCCGTGGTTTGGCGGTAAACGCCCGAATGCGTTCTCCGTATCGGCTTTCTATTCCCGCCAGACCGACATCAGTAGCCGTTATTACAATTCGGCCTACATGAACAGCTATTACAACAGCTATTATAGTGGTATGTATGGCTACGGTATGTACAACTACGGCAATTACAACAACTACGAGAATTATTACGACCCGGACAAATCTATCCAGATGTATGGTCTTGCTGTGATGTTCGGTAAGCGCTTGAAGTGGCCGGATGACTACTTCCAATTCACAGCCGAGTTGTCTTACCAACGTTATGTTCTGAGTGACTGGCAGTACTTCCCGGTTACCAACGGTAAGTGTAATAACCTCAGCCTCAACCTGACCTTGTCCCGTAGCTCTATCGACAACCCGATTTATCCGCGCCAAGGTTCCGAGTTCTCGTTGTCTGCACAAATCACACCGCCTTTCTCTCTGTTCGACGGTACCGATTACAGCAAGTACAGCACCAGCAGCCAGGAAGACATGAACAAGATGCACAAGTGGATTGAATACCACAAGTGGAAATTCAAATCCAAAGTCTACATCCCGTTGATGGACCCGATTACCGTCAAACGTACTCCGGTGCTGATGGGACGTGTAGAATTCGGTTTGCTGGGACACTACAACAAATACAAAAAGTCTCCGTTCGAAACGTTTGACGTGGGTGGTGACGGTATGACCGGCTACTCCAGCTATGCTACAGAAAGTATCGCCCTCCGTGGTTATGAGAACAGCTCATTGACTCCATACGGCTCTGAAGGTTATGCCTATACACGTCTCGGACTGGAATTAAGATATCCTTTGATGCTCGAAACAAGTACCAGTATTTATGCGTTAACGTTTGTGGAAGCCGGTAATGCATGGCATGATGTCAATAAGTTCAACCCATTCGAATTGAAGCGTTCAGCCGGTGTCGGTGTCCGCATCTTCCTCCCGATGATCGGTATGATGGGTATCGACTGGGCTTACGGTTTCGACAAAATTGGTCCTACATTCCAATACAGCGGTAGCCAGTTCCACTTCATCCTGGGACAGGAATTCTAAGCAATGGACAATTGATAATTGACAATTAATGCAGTATCGTTATGAAGAAGAGTTTATTGATCCTTTTTACGCTGTTTGCAGTAAGCATAACAGCCGGTGCACAGAAGTTCGCCTTGATTGACATGGAATATATCCTGGAAAATATTCCTGCTTACGAACGTGCCAATGAACAACTGGAGCAATCCTCCAGACAATGGCAGAGTGAGGTCGAAAAGATTTCCGAAGAAGCCAAGACTCTGTACAAGAACTATCAGTCTCAGATTGCTTCTCTTTCTGAAACACAGAGAGGTAAAAAGGAAGAAGAGATTGTCGCTAAAGAGAAATCAGCAGCCGAACTGCGCCGCAAATACTTCGGTCCGGAAGGCGAACTGTATAAAAAACGTGAAAGTCTGATGCAACCCATTCAAGATGAAATATACAATGCTGTAAAGGAAATTGCGACACAGAACGGATATGCGGTAGTTGTAGACCGTGCTTCCGCATCAAGTATCATTTTTGCCTCGCCGAGTATTGACGTCAGCAATGAAGTACTTGCAAAACTGGGATATTCAAATTAATTTCATACATTTGTTTCAGAATATAGACTGCATTCTGGATTAAAAATAAGCGAGCTTATTTTGTATTGCGTTCAGTTTGCGCTATATTTGTCCCCGACGAATAATCATTCAAATAAATAATAAACATTATGCTTAAAAAAATCGCACTACTCGTAGTTATGTTCGCCCTCCCGCTGGGAGCTATGGCGCAAGCTAAATTCGCTCACATGAATTCTCAAGATGTAATCGCTGTTATGCCTGAATTTACCAAAGCCCAAGCTGACTTGGACGCCATGTCTAAAAAATACCAGGATGAAATGCAGCGTACCAACGAAGAATTCCAAAAGAAGTACCAAGAATTCCTGGCACAAGCCGACTCTCTGCCGAAAAACATTGCAGAAAGACGTCAGAAAGAGTTGCAGGATATGGCTCAACGTCAAGAACAGTTCCAACAAGAAGCTTATCAAAGTATGCAGAAAGCACAGCAAGATGCTATGGCTCCCATCTATAAGAAACTGGACGAAGCCATCCAAGCTGTCGGCAAAACTGAAGGTGTTGTCTACATTTTCGACTTGGCCCGTACCCCGATACCTTTCGTAGGAGCACAGAGCGTTGATGTAACTGCCAAAGTTAAAACACAATTGGGCATTAAATAATAGAATTATTTATGATAAAGCAAGCGCGGATAGTTTTATCCGCGCTTATTTTTTATACATTACTGAGAAATTTGAATTATCTTTGCATGGTACATAGTCTTTAGAAAGCATGAAACAGACATTACCTTCTGCAGCCGGTCCCATCGGAATATTCGATTCCGGATATGGCGGACTGACCATCCTAAGCAAGATACGGGAAGCTCTTCCCCAATATGACTACATTTACCTGGGCGACAACGCACGTGCGCCTTACGGGACCCGCTCGTTCGAGATTGTCTATGAATTCACTTTACAGGCAGTCACCAAACTGTTCGAGATGGGTTGTCACCTCGTCATTCTGGCATGCAATACAGCTTCGGCAAAAGCTCTGCGCAACATACAAATGAATGATTTGCCTCGCCTCGACCCTATGCGCCGTGTGTTGGGAGTAATCCGCCCAACCGTAGAATGCATAGGGAACATTACCCAAAGCCGCCATGTGGGAGTGCTTGCCACGGCAGGAACCATCAAGTCTGAATCCTATCCGCTGGAAGTGCATAAACTCTTCCCCGACATCAAAGTGAGCGGTGAAGCCTGCCCTCTATGGGTATCCCTCGTAGAAAACAATGAGGCACAAGGTGAGGGTACTGACTACTTCATACGCAAAAACATCGGCAACCTGCTGGCCAAAGACACGCAGATAGACACCGTCATTCTGGGCTGCACGCACTTCCCGTTGCTGCTGCCTAAGATACAACAATACATGCCCGACGGCATCACTACCGTCACCCAAGGGGAACTGGTGGCAGACAGTCTGAAAGACTATCTTCACCGTCATCCGGAAATGGACAGAAAATGCACCAAAGGTGGAAGATGCGTCTACCGCACCACGGAATCGGAGGAGAAATTCACAGAATCGGCTTCTACTTTCCTGAATGAATCGATAAGAGTTGAGAGGATTGAACTATAAATTCGTCAGCATTAAACATTAAAACAAAAACATTTGTTATATTTGTAAGACAGAAACCTCTAAATTCATACCATCATGAAAGAAGAAGACAAAAGCAAACTCGTTGAGGTGTTCACCGGTTCACCGTGGGAAGCAGAACTCGTAAAGAGCCTGCTGGGAAATAGTGATATTGAAGCTGTAACAAAAGACGGAATGGTAGTAAACGTTGTACTGCCTGCCACTGCGGTAGATGTTTCCGTTCTCGTCAATGAGAAGGACTACGAAGCCGCCATGGAAGTAGTCCGTGAATACGAAAAGAGAGAAAATGGAGATTGATTTCAATAGAATTGCTGTCAAGGTAGGCAGCAATGTTTTGACACGTCGTGACGGCACTCTCGACGTCACCCGTATGTCCGCTTTGGTGGACCAGATAGCCGAGCTGCACAAGGCCGGCATAGAAATAATACTTGTTTCTTCCGGAGCCGTTGCTTCGGGACGTAGCGAAGTGCGCCCCACCAAGAAGTTGGACAGCGTAGACCAGCGCCAGCTCTTTTCCGCTGTAGGGCAGGCCAAACTCATCAACCGTTACTACGAGCTGTTCCGGGGGCATGGCATCCCCGTGGGACAAGTGCTCACAATGAAAGAGAACTTTTCCACCCGCCGCCATTACCTCAACCAGAAAAACTGTATGACCGTAATGCTGGAGAACGGCGTCATTCCCATTGTCAATGAGAACGACACCATCTCCGTGAGTGAACTGATGTTCACCGACAACGATGAGCTGTCCGGCCTGATAGCCTCCATGATGGATGCCCAGGCACTAATCATTCTCAGCAATATAGACGGTATCTACAACGGTTCACCCGCCGACCCGAATTCTCAAGTCATCCGTGAAATAGAACAAGGCAAAGATCTCTCCTCCTACATACAAACTTCCAAATCCAGCTTCGGACGCGGCGGCATGCTGACAAAAACCAACATTGCCCGCAAAGTGGCGGATGAGGGCATCACAGTAATCATAGCCAACGGGAAGCGGGACAACATCCTCGTGAAAATAATGAAGAATGAAGAATTAAACTATACCCGTTTCATTCCGTCTCCGGAACCGGTATCGAGCATCAAGAAATGGATTGCACACAGCGAAGGGTTTGCCAAAGGGGAACTGCACATCAATCATTGTGCCACCGAACTGCTCTTCTCGGACAAAGCAGTAAGCATCCTACCGGTAGGTATCACTGACGTTATAGGCGAGTTCGAGAAGGACGACATCGTACGGATTATCGACTTCGGCGGTAAACCCATCGGTGTGGGAAAAGCCAACTGTGACTCCAGCCAGGCACGGGAAACGATGGGAAAACATGGAAAGAAACCCGTAGTGCACTACGACTACCTATATATAGAATAAGCCACAGACGGATACTATCCCACGATATATATACTTGCATATTTATCACTCTATATTCAATAAAAAAATGAACTTAAACAAAACTTTTGTCGCCGTACAAGATGCCAGCCGTAACATGTTAGCGTTGAGCGACAAAGAAATCAATCAAATATTACTGGCTGTTGCAGACGCTGCCATAAACAAAACAGACTTCATTCTGAGTGAAAACCAGAAGGATTTGGAGCGTATGCCTTCTACCGACCCTAAATACGACCGCCTGAAACTGACAAAAAGCCGTTTGCAGGACATCGCTACGGACATCCGCAACGTAGCTGCCCTCCCTTCTCCTTTGGGAAAAGTCCTTAAAGAGAACGTATTACCCAACGGATTGAAGATAAAAAGGGTCAGTGTACCTTTCGGCGTCATAGGCATTATCTACGAAGCCCGTCCCAACGTCAGTTTCGATGTCTTCTCACTCTGCCTTAAAAGCGGCAATGCCTGTATTCTGAAAGGCGGAAGCGATGCAGACTATTCCAACCGTGCCATAATCAGCGTGATACACGAGGTACTGGAGCATTTCAACGTAGATACACATATCGTGGAACTGCTTCCTGCCGACAGAGAAGCGACTGCCGAACTACTGCATGCCAACGATTATGTAGATTTGATAATTCCGCGCGGCAGCAGCAGCCTAATAAATTTCGTACGCCAGAATGCCACAGTACCGGTTATAGAGACCGGTGCCGGCGTATGCCATGCGTTCTTCGACCGCTATGGCGATATAAGCATAGGTCCATCCATCATTGCCAATGCAAAGACACGCCGTGTCAGTGTATGCAACGCTTTGGATTGCCTGATTATCGAAGCCGACAGCCTGGCTGATTTGCCCGACCTATGCCTGCCGCTACAATCAAGCAATGTAGAGATATTTGCCGATGAACCCGCCTACCACAGTTTGCATGGCAAATATCCCGCCGAGCTGTTGAGACCTGCCACTGAAGACTGCTACGGCAGAGAGTTCCTGGACTACAAGATGGCCATTAAAACCGTGAATTCTTTCCAGGAAGCATTGGCACATATCCGGAAGTACGGTTCCAAACATAGCGAATGCATCATTACGGACGACAAGACACGTGCCGAATGGTTCTGTCGGGAAGTGGACGCTGCTTGTGTATACGTCAATGCGCCGACCTCTTTCACCGACGGCGCACAATTCGGGCTCGGTGCCGAGATCGGCATCAGCACACAGAAGCTGCACGCCCGCGGTCCGATGGCTCTGGAAGAAATCACCACATACAAATGGATTGTCGAAGGTTCCGGACAGACTAGACCTTGACAGCCGAATAACAAAGATATAGATACACTAAAAAGACTGTAAATATGAAGAACTTTACTTGCGTGCAGGACATCGGTAACCTGAAGTCTGCACTGGACGAAGCATTCGAGATTAAAAAAGACCGTTTCAAATATGTGGAACTGGGACGTAACAAAACGCTGATGATGATTTTCTTCAACTCCAGCCTGCGTACCCGCCTCAGTACACAGAAGGCTGCATTGAATCTGGGCATGAACGTAATTGTACTGGACATCAACCAGGGAGCCTGGAAACTGGAGACAGAGCGTGGTGTCATCATGGACGGTGACAAACCGGAACACTTACTGGAAGCCATTCCCGTGATGGGCTGCTATTGCGACGTCATCGGCGTACGTTCTTTTGCACGCTTCGAAAGTAAGGAAGACGATTACAACGAAGTGATACTGGAGCAGTTCATCAAGCACTCCGGCCGGCCGGTATTCTCGATGGAGGCTGCCACACGTCATCCGCTGCAGAGTTTTGCCGACCTGATTACGATTGAGGAATACAAGAAGACGGAACGCCCCAAAGTAGTGATGACATGGGCTCCACATCCGCGTCCATTGCCCCAGGCTGTCCCCAACTCCTTTGCCGAGTGGATGAATGCAACTGATTATGACTTCGTGATTACACATCCCGAAGGTTATGAGCTCGACCCCAAGTTCGTAGGAAATGCCCGCGTAGAATATGACCAGATGAAAGCTTTTGAAGGGGCCGATTTTGTCTATGCCAAGAACTGGGCTGCCTATACGGGCGACAACTATGGACAAATATTGAGCAAAGACCGCGCCTGGACAGTAGGCGAGCGCCAGATGGCCGTTACCAACAATGCCTACTTCATGCACTGCCTGCCGGTTCGACGCAACATGATTGTGACGGATGATGTGATAGAAAGCCCGCAGTCCATCGTAATCCCCGAAGCGGCCAACCGGGAGATTTCAGCAACAGTGGTGCTGAAGAGACTGCTTGAAAGCCTCTAACCAGAGGACAAGACTACTTTATTCTTTTTAGGCGCGGATTACGCGGAAAACGCGGATTCTTTTCTCAAATTTTTCCGTGAAATCCGCGTAATCCGCGCCTAAAAAGAAATTATAGCAAATGCATTTCAGCTGCACCGCTATTACTTTTCCACTTCCTTGCCCGCTTCTTCCCAACCGATGAAACCTTTGTCAAGGTCATAGATTATATATCCTTTTTTGCTCAGTATGGCAGCGGCCTTTTTACTACGCTTACCACTACGACAATATACTGCAACCGGTTTGTCCTTCTGCAGAGTGGAGTCGGCCATCGTTTCAAACGACTCATCCAATACATTAATATTGATACTGTGGGGCACGTGTCCTTCCGAGTATTCGGCAACAGTACGCACATCCAGAAGCTGCACCTCCGGATTGGCTATCAATGTGGAAAAGTCATCTACCGAAACAGACTTGAACTGTCCCTCCTTCTGCTGGCAGGAAAAGAGGGTGGTAAAAACGAGGCAAAGGCCCGCGAACAATGTCTTCATCGAATATTTCATTTTAGTCAGGGTTATAAACAAAATCGTAAGTCTTGATGTCACCGGAATAAGTGTGCACACTGAAATGAACCATAACCTTCTGTATACCCTCTGCCGCATACTGCCGCAAAGGTACGGAAGCGTAGGCACGCCTGGTATAAGACACCACCTCCTCCTTTGCGTCATGATACAGCGTCAGATATACTTCACTACACCCGGTAGCAGTATCCACAATCACTTCATCCTCAATAAAATGGAACTTATGTTCACCATTCTCCTTGACTATCAGTGTCATATTGAGATAGTCGAGTCCCATCCAGATACCCAGTACATCAGTAGGGTCTGTCCTGACGCCCTCCTCGAACTTGTCGACCGTTTGGGGAACGACAGAAAGAACACCGCTCAAGGCATACAGCACCGCACCGGCAGTTCCATCGGCAGTTACCTCCGAAGCATAATTACTGATGACACGTACCGAAGCGTTTGCCTCTATGTTCGTCTTTGTCTTGTCCTCCACTACCGGCAAGGTTTCCCCTTCATCCGTCACAACAGACCGCAGATAGCCGTCAGCCCCCGAAAAGGCAGTCAGGAACTCCAGCTTCACGGAAGGATAATGATAATCATCATCGCCACAACCAGCCAACAGACAGGCCAACAAAGGCAAAAGCCACCAATCACAGTACTTCTTCATGTATTCATTCTTTTATAGCCGCCAGATAATTCTTCAACGGGTTGGCATACATCAGCAGCATTTTTCCGCGCAGAAAGTCCACGTCCTTATTAGGAATGGAGATACGCTCCAACTGTTGTTCTATATAGGCCGTGAAGCGCTGCTTATCCTCGGCAGTGTAATGGTCGGAAAAATCCTCCTTCCCCTCGAGAAGGTCGTGTGCCACATAATTATTGGGATACATCCGGTAGCTGGCATGAATGCGTTTGTCTATCAGTGCAGACATGCGTGCAAAGAGTTCGGGCTTCGGAAGTGAACGGTCTATCTTCGCCAATTCATCATTCATGCAGGCACCCGTCTGGAAATGTACCCGCCCTTTATAGCCGAACAGTCCGGTCTGCATATTCAGCAAGTCGTCAGCCGTCGTTTTCTTATAGCCTTCAATGTCCCGTTTCAGTTGGAACTCCTGCGCTTTCAGGAAGTCGCAAGGGTCGTATTCATAGGAAATGGCAAGCGGAGCTATGTTCATTTCCATCAAGCGGTCAATGACGTCGCCTTCACCGCCTATTGCCAGCATCTTCAGCACACTGTCCTGCGTGCGGTCGTTGGAGTCCTTGGCACGCCCTTCGCGTTGTGCAATCCAGATAGACTGTTTCTTCTCACTGATGGTATAGTGCATATAGCGGGACATGCGTGCGGAAGCCTCCAGCATCTGGCGCATGGTCAACGCACGCTGCACGATGAAGGACTTGTTGACACGCACGAATTTCTTAATCCACGGATAGACAAGCAGGTTGTCGCCAATGGCTATCTCTACCGTATCCATACCCTGGTCTACCAACAGAATGGACAAGAAACCGGAATCGAGAATAATGTCGCGATGGTTGGAGACATAGGTATATGCTGCCGACTTGTCCGGCAACACTGTATGGTCCAGAGTCAATCCATCCGTAGCCTCCTTCGCCAGCTTCCACAGAAGCCCATAACAGAAAGTCTTCTGAAACTCCAGCTTGGTTTTACACGCGCGCATTTTCTGCGACCATACTTCAAAAGGTACACCGGGCATCACAGTATCCACTGCCTGCCGGAACGCCGCATCGGCAATCAGTTCCTCATAGACTTGAGGAAGTTCCTCATCATGATAAGGACGGATTTCATCAAATTCCACGTTCGCATTCATAATGAATAATGATTAATCCTTAAACTTGTTTTCTATAATATCTGTCATTACATCCTTCATCTCCATTCCGGCAGCACGAACCTGCTGGGGAATAAAGCTGGTGGCAGTCATTCCGGGGGTGGTATTCACCTCCAGCAGATTGATTTTTTCCCCTTCGGTAATGATATAGTCCACACGGATAATGCCGTAAGCCCCGAGTATATCATAAATGGCAGAAGTCAGCGTCTGCACCCGGCGGGTCAAATCGTCCGAGATGCGGGCGGGAGTAATCTCGTCAGACGCACCATTATACTTAGCTTCATAATCGAAGTACTCGTTGTGGCTCACCACCTCCGTAATGGGGAACACTACGGACTTGTCTTTTGTTTTGTAACAGCCGCAGGTAATCTCGGTTCCGTCCATAAAGGCCTCCACCAGTACTTCCTGCGCTTCCGCAAATGCCTTGGTTATGGCAGGCTGTATTTGCTCTTTCGCCGTCACCTTGGTCACGCCGAAGCTGGAACCTCCCAAGCTGGGCTTAATGAAGCAAGGCAGGCCGATTTTCTCCATCACATCTTCATCCGTTACCGACTGTCCGCCGCGCAGCAACAACGATTCGGCAATGCGCACACCGAAACCTTTCAGATACTGGTTGCAGGCAAACTTATCGTACGTGAGCGACGCTGCCAGTACTCCGCAACACGAATAAGGGATGTGGAGCATATCAAAATAGCCCTGCAGACGGCCGTCCTCACCCGGAGTTCCGTGGATGGTGATATAGGCAAAGTCGAATGTCACTTTCTCGCCATCCAGCACGAAGCTGAAGTCATTGCGGTCTACCGGAGCCTTAGCGCCGTCGGGCAGCTGTACATGCCAGTCCAGTCCGTGCATTTCTACAATATATAAGGTATACTTCTCCTTGTCGATGAAGGAGTAAATCCCCTGTGCACTACGCAGGGAGACGTGGAATTCGGAGGTATCTCCTCCGGCTACAATAGCAATCGTGCGTTTCATTCTAATTCTCTGTTACTGATATAGCCTCTCCATTTGTCTATCAGCCGGGTCATGTCATCGGGCAATTCCGAAGTGAAGTACATTTCTTCTCCGGTGACGGGATGCACAAACCCCAGCGTCATGGCATGCAATGCCTGCCGCGGACAAGTGTCGAAGCAGTTGTTTACAAATTGTTTGTATTTGGCAAAATGGGTTCCTTTCAGGATTTCGTGTCCGCCGTAACGTTCGTCGTTGAAAAGTATGTGTCCGATGTGCTTCATGTGCACACGGATTTGATGGGTGCGTCCCGTTTCAAGGATACATTCCACCAGTGTGACGTATCCCAAACGTTCGAGCACCCGGTAATGGGTGACGGCATGCTTTCCCTGGTCGTCGGGGAGGACGGTCATCTGCATGCGGTCTCTGGGATTACGGCCGATATTGCCGACAACGGTCCCTTCATCCTGCTCCACATTTCCCCAGACCAGCGCCCGGTAACGGCGTTTTGTCGTCTTGTTGAAGAACTGGTTGCCGAGATTCGTCTTGGCATCCGGAGTCTTGGCTATCACCAGCAGGCCGGAGGTGTCCTTGTCGATGCGGTGCACCAGTCCCACATGCGGGTCATTGGCATCATAATCGGGATTATCCTTCATGTGCCAGGCTATGGCGTTGACAAGCGTACCGTGATAGTTGCCATGACCGGGGTGCACCACCAGACCGGCAGGTTTGTTCACTACCATCAGATACTTGTCCTCATATACTATATCAAGGGGGATGTCTTCGGGGATGACTTCATTCTCATAGCGTGGACGGTCCATCATCACAGTGATTACATCCATCGGCTTCACCTTATAGCTGCTTTTCACAGCCTTGCCGTTCGCCATCACGAAGCCTGCATCGGCAGCCTTCTGGATGCGATTGCGCGAGGAGTTCGTCAAGCGGTCGAACAGATACTTGTCCACCCGCACCATCTCCTGCCCCTTGTCCACCACCACACGGAAGTGTTCATAGAGTTGCGCCTCGTCACCCACCGGCTCTACGTCGTCCAGCTCATCATTATCTATATCATCCGGCAATTCTTCTATCATCACGGCATTTACAATTTGACTATTTACAATTTACGATTGGAGTCAGATGTTTATCAGAACCAGGACTCATCTGCCGCGGAGTCTTCGGACAACACGGGTTCAACGGTACCTCCCACGGCATCCACTCCCAGGGAGTCTGCCTTCAAGGCGCCTCCATCTCCCACCATCAGCGTCAGCACTGCGCCGGTGGGCACTTTCTCGCCGATGGAAAGCTGACGCCCCTTATACTTCACGCCATACACCCAGTCCTTCTCACCCGGAATATACTGTATCTCGGCCAGCTTGAAGCCCGAAGCCAGAATACGCGCTTCCGCCTGCCGCAGCGAACTGTTGTCCGCCACATCGGGCACTATGTGCAGAGGGACTTCAATCGTATTGATTGTAAGATAGATGGTACGTCCTTCCTTTACCTTTTGTCCGGCTGCCGGATTATATTCGAGGATGCAGCCGGCAGGAAGAGTCTTGACATAACTGGAATCCGAAACGATGCAGACCAAGCCGCGGTTACGGAACATTTTCTCGGCTTCCTCCACTCCCATGCCCTTCACATCGGGCACTATCACAGCCTCGCCGTGGCGGGTATATATATCCAGTCCTTTCAGCACTCCGAACAGCAATCCCACTACCACAACGGCCATCGCAAGGATGTTCGCCCAGAAGAACCGGTTCTGCCGGAAAGAGAAAAAATCTTTTATTGTCATAATCGATAATGCATTATTTGGGACAAAGATACAATTTTCACCACATAGTACACGGAGTTGGCAATAGTTTTTTCCGGAGAACCGGGCACAATACATAAGAAAAGCTGCAAAAGACCAGAATCAGTCTTTTGCAGCTCCCTTATTTCTTTAATACGAACGAGAACGGCCTATTATGCCTTTACTCCGTTGTATTCGTCAGAAACAGTCAGTTTCTTTCTGCCTTTAGCACGACGTGCTGCCAATACTCTGCGGCCGTTTGCTGTAGCCATTCTCTCACGGAAACCGTGTTTGTTCTTTCTCTTTCTGTTCGAGGGTTGAAATGTTCTTTTCATTACTGTATCTTGTTTTATGTTATTATTCTCACGAATTCGGGCTGCAAAAATAGGTACTTTTTTCAAATAAACCAAGAGATAACTCATTTTCTCTCAAAAGTTTTTGTGTTTTTTACCGAATTCCATTACTTTTGCACCCGCAAACCAGCACTAAAGAAGTAAATACCAATATAATAATATTAAAGACTATAAGTATGATTAATGCCCAAGACATTAAAATCGGAACTTGCATCCGCATGGACGGCAAGCTGTATTTCTGCATCGACTTCCTGCATGTAAAGCCGGGAAAAGGTAATACCTTCATGCGTACCAAGCTGAAAGACGTGGTGAACGGCTACGTTCTGGAACGTCGTTTCAACATCGGTGAGAAACTGGAAGACGTGCGTGTAGAACGTCGTCCCCACCAATACCTCTATCATGACGGTGACAACTACCAATTCATGAACCAGGAGACTTTTGACCAAATTCCCATCGCCCACGACCTCATCAACGGTGTTGACTTCTTGCTCGAAGGAATGATAGTAGACGTGGTATCAGACGCTTCCACAGAAACCGTGCTCTATGCCGACGTGCCCATCAAGGTTCAGCAGAAGATTACCTATACGGAACCGGGACTGAAAGGCGACACAGCCACCAACACGCTGAAGCCCGCTACAGTAGAATCCGGCGCCACAGTCCGCGTCCCCTTGTTCATCAACGAAGGCGAGACTATCGAAATCGATACGCGCGACGGTTCTTACGTAAGCCGCGTAAAAGCATAATCCCTTTTGGAAATCAGGCAAATGCCCTTTTCATATCATCCCCGGTGCTCCACTTGGCATCCGGGGATTTTTCTTTCCATTTATTCATCTGCAAAGCTTAAATGATATATCTTTGCGGAGACAACCAAAACATAGAGCCATACCCATGAGATACTCCGTCATCATCCCCGTATACAACCGCCCCGATGAGGTAGACGAACTGCTGCAAAGCCTGACGCAGCAAAGTTTCAAGGATTTTGAAGTGATTGTGGTGGAGGACGGCTCCTCCATCCCCTGCAAGCCGGTCACAGAGAAGTATCAGGAACTATTGGACGTGCATTACTATGACAAGCCCAACTCCGGCCCCGGGCAGACCCGTAACTACGGGGCGGAACGAAGCAAGGGCGAATACCTGATAATACTGGACTCGGACTGCATCCTGCCCGAAGGTTATTTCCTTGCTGTGGAAGAAGAGCTGCAGCACGAAGCCGCCGATGCCTTCGGAGGCCCCGACCGCGCGCACGAATCATTCACAGACATACAGAAAGCCATCAACTACTCCATGACCTCCTTCTTCACCACCGGCGGTATCCGTGGGGGGAAGAAGAAGATGGACAAGTTCTATCCGCGCAGCTTCAACATGGGTGTGCGGCGGGAAGTGTACCAAGCCCTGGGCGGATTCTCGCGGATGCGCTTCGGGGAGGACATCGACTTCAGCATCCGAATCTTCAAGGGAGGATACACATGCCGGCTGTTCCCCGGTGCCTGGGTATACCATAAGCGCCGGACAGACTTCCGGAAGTTCTTCAAGCAGGTACACAATTCCGGGATTGCCCGCATCAATCTGTACAAGAAGTATCCGGAATCACTGAAGCTCGTCCACCTGCTGCCGGCCGCATTTACCCTGGGAGTGGCCATATTCCTGCTGGGAACGCTCTTCTGTCCGTACAGCCTGCTGCCCATCGCTCTTTATGCGCTTCTGGTATGCATCGATTCCACTATCCGGAACCGTAGCCTCAGCATCGGGCTCTACTCCGTTGCCGCCTCCTTCATCCAGCTCATCGGATACGGGACGGGGTTCCTGCGCGCCTGGTGGAACCGCTGCATACTTGGCAAGGACGAGTTCGAGGCGTTCAAAAAGAACTTTTACAAATAAGGAGGATTAGGGGTTAAGGATTAGGGATGATATGGAGAAACTGAATATCAACCAGTGGGCTGCAGAGGACCGCCCGCGGGAAAAGATGATGCAGAAAGGGGCGGAAGCCTTGAGCGATGCCGAACTGCTAGCCATCCTCATTGGCTCCGGCAATACGGAAGAAACCGCCGTGACACTGATGCAGCGCATACTCGCCGCCTGCGGCAACGACCTCAACCGCCTGGGCAAATGGGAGGTGCGGGACTTCTCCCGATTCAAAGGCATGGGCCCCGCCAAAAGCATCACCGTCATGGCATCCCTGGAACTGGGCAAACGCCGCAAGCTGCAGGAACGCTCCGGACGTACCGCCATCCGCTCTTCCGCCGACATCTACGAGCTGTTCCATCCCCTGCTCTGCGACCTTGCCACAGAAGAATTCTGGGTACTGCTTATGAACCACGCCGCCAAAGTGATAGACAAGGTACGCATCAGCCGCGGCGGCATCGACCAGACCACCGCCGACGTGCGCAGTATCCTGCGCGAAGCCCTGCTGCAACGCGCCACACAGATAGCCCTTATCCACAATCATCCCTCCGGCAACCCGCACCCCAGCAACGACGACCGGCAGCTGACGGAACTCGTGAGGAAAGCCGCCCAAACCATGAACATACACCTGACCGACCACGTCATCGTCACGGACGGAAGCCATTACAGCTTCAACGACGAAGGATTGCTATAAATAATCCAAGTTACGGACATACTATACGAAAGACAAAAGCGGTCATAACACTAACTATCAGCACATTGTATTTACCAGCTATTTACCAGCCAATGTAAAAGCCGTTACCACAGTATGTAAACGTATTTACCCTATATTGTAACGTCCTTTACCCCATATTGTAAAGACCTTTACCGCCTATTGTAAAAGGAGTTTCCCCAGGGGTAAAGGGAGTTCCCCCAGCGGGTGAAGCGTGTTTCCCCACCGTCAAACCCTTTCTGAAGTAATGAAAAGGAGGGCGTTCCTTTGCATTTTCAATTAAATTCCATAGCTTTGTTCTTTGAAAACCTATATATAAAACCCTACGAATATGACCAAATTTGAAATAGAAGAGAAAATAGTCTCCATGCTCAAGACCGTATTCGACCCGGAAATACCGGTAAATGTATACGACCTGGGACTGATTTACAAAATAGACGTCTCCGACCAGGGAGAAGCCTCCATCGACATGACGCTGACTGCCCCCAACTGTCCGGCAGCCGACTTCATCATGGAAGATGTGCGCCAGAAGGTGGAATCCATCGACGGCGTAACCTCCGCCACCATCAATCTCGTCTTCGAACCCGAGTGGGACAAGGACATGATGAGCGAAGAAGCGAAACTGGAGCTGGGATTCCTTTAAATCAGTTGAAAGTTCAAAGTTGAAAATGGAAAGTTGAAAATGAAGAATGTATATTTCCTCTCGGATGCTCACCTGGGCTCACGAGCCATCGAACACGGACGAACCCAAGAACGGAGGCTGGTCAACTTCTTGGACAGCATCAAGCACAAGGCATCGGCCGTATACCTGCTGGGAGACATGTTCGACTTCTGGTACGAATTCCGTACCGTAGTGCCCAAAGGATACACCCGCTTTCTGGGCAAGCTGTCCGAACTGACCGACCTGGGAGTAGAAGTCCACTTTTTCACGGGAAACCATGACCTTTGGTGCGGCGACTATCTGACCAAGGAGTGCGGCGTCATGATACACCGCGAACCGCTGACCACCGAAATCTTCGGAAAAGAGTTCTACCTTGCCCACGGTGACGGGCTAGGCGACCCGGACAAGAAGTTCAAGATGCTGCGCGCCATGTTCCGCAGCCGTACCCTACAGACGCTGTTCTCTGCCCTGCACCCCCGCTGGAGCATGGAGCTGGGACTGAACTGGGCCAAGCACAGCCGCTTGAAACGCATAGACGGGAAAGAACCCGCATACATGGGAGAAAACAACGAATACCTGGTGCTCTACACCAAGGAATACCTGAAAAGCCATCCCAACATCAACTACTTCATCTACGGTCACCGCCACATCGAACTGGACCTGATGCTGAGCAGTACTGCCCGCATCCTCATCCTCGGCGACTGGATAAACTACTTCTCGTACGCCGTCTTTGACGGCGAGAACCTCTTCCTTGAGAATTTTGTGGAGGGAGAGACGAAGCTATAACCCGCATTTCCAAACTGTTAACCATCATACCATTACCACCCATGAAACCTTTAAGACTGAAAAACATGATTGCCGGATGCCTGCTCGCAGCAGGAGCATTGCCGGTATGGGGACAATCCGGCGCCCCGACACTTGTCATCCGCATTGACGATCTCGGTGCCCTGCATTCCGTCAACGAAGCCTGCATCCAGACCTACCGCTCGGGTATTGCCCGCAGCGTGGAAGTGATGCCCGTAGCAGCCTGGTATCCGGAAGCCATCAAGATGCTGAAAGAAAATCCGGGACTGGACGTCGGCCTGCACCTCGTCATCACCAGCGAGTGGGAGAACGTGAAGTGGCGTCCGCTGACCCACTGCCCCAGCCTGACGGACGAGAACGGCTATTTCTACCCGATGATGTTCCCTAACCCCGCCTATCCGGGACAGTCCATCATGGAGCAGAAATGGGACATCAAGGAGATAGAGCAGGAGTTCCGCGCACAGATAGAGACGACGCTGAAAAGCATTCCGCAACTCAGCCATCTGTCCGGACACATGCTCTCCACCGGTTTCAGCAAAGAAGTGAACGAGCTGGTGCAACGGCTCGCCAAAGAATACAACCTGCCGTCCATCGACCGCATGGACTCCTCCAAGGACTACCGGTTTACCTACATCGGGTACGACGGCCCCAAAAGAACCGCCGAAGAAAAGGAGGCCAGCTTCATCAAAGCATTGGAGAAGTTGCAGCCGGACCAGCGCTACCTTTTCTTAGACCACCCGGCACTGGACAACGATGAAATGAAAACCGTCTTCCACATCGGATATGAGGACGTGGCGCTGGACCGCCAGGGAGTGACCGACCTGCTGACAAGCCCCCGCGTCCGGAAAGCCATTGAAGACAAAGACATAAAGCTGATTTCCATCAACCAACTGACCAAGGGCCTGCCCCGCGCCGCCGCTACTCCGAAGCTGGACAAGGCCATGAACAGATATCTGGATGCCGTAAAGAAAGCCGGACAAGACCTGCACAGTATCATGATTGTGCAACACGGCAATGTCATTGCCGAAGAATGGATGGGCGAAGGGAAAGAGGATGAGCCTCACATCCTGAACTCCGTCAGCAAGACATTCACCGCCACCGCCGTGGGACTTGCCGCCTCCGAAGGCAGGCTGAAGCTGACGGACAAGGTCATCTCCTTCTTCCCCGACAAGCTTCCGGCAACCGTCAGCGAAAATCTGGCAGCCATGACCGTACGCGACCTGCTGACCATGAACTGCGGGCACGACACCGACCCCACCGGAACGGTACGCAAAAAGGCGGACGCCGATTGGGTGCAGGAGTTCCTTGCCTTCCCCGTGGAGCACAAGCCCGGTACCTTCTACACCTACAACAGCCTGGGAACCTACATGCTCTCAGCCATCGTACAGAAAGTGACGGGCGAGAAAGTGGTGGATTATCTCTATCCCCGTCTGTTCCGCCCACTTGGCATCGTCAACGCCCGGTGGCAGGAAAGCCCGCAAGGCGTCAATACCGGAGGCTGGGGGTTGTACCTCAAAACGGAAGACCTTGCCAAGATGGGACAACTGTTCCTGCAGAAAGGAAACTGGAACGGACAGCAGATTCTGCCCGAAGAATGGGTAAAGGAGGCATCTGCCTGCCAAGTGCCCTCACTGCCCGCCGGCATGAAACCGGAGATGCTGAAGAAAGCGAAGATGAGCGCCAAGACAAGCGACTGGCTGCAGGGCTACGGCTACCAGATGTGGCGCTGCCGCCACAACGCCTACCGTGCCGATGGTGCCAACGGACAATACATACTGGTGTTGCCGGACAAGGATGCTGTCATTGCCGTCACCGCCAACATCCCCGACATGCAGGCAGAGCTGAATCTAATATGGAAGTACCTGCTGCCCGCGCTATAAAACGTTTATTCTTATAAATGATTACGAAAAAGTGAAGGTTACCGGAACTTTTTCCCGGCATGGTTGTAGTAACATCATAACATTAAAAACATTAGCGTCATGGATGATATGATTTACAGAAACGACCCGATTGCCGAAGAGAACATAGACCCGCACGGACGTCCGGCAACGGATGAATTCGAGGAATGGAGCGAAGAGGTCTCCGAACGGACAGATACCGGATACAAGGACCAGAAAGTAAAATCCGCCAAGGAACGGGAGAAACGTATCCGGGAGATGGATGAAATTATAAAGAAGGACCTTAAGGAATAAATAGACAGCCACCACAGATAGCACAGATTCTCACAGATTAGTCTCTTATACTTGATATCAGAGCTTCCAATCTGTGAGAATCCGTGTAATCTGTGGTGACTGTCTATTATTTGTATCCGCCAGCCTTGGCTATGCGTTTCGGGATTTCCGTGTTGTCCATCTTACCCACGAACAGCTTGGAGCCTGCACCTACTGCGAATACCGGCACATATCCGGCTGTATGGCCACCGCTGGTCCAGCCTACCATGGCAATCTGGCTCATTACCTTCTTGGCGGCAACGGCCAGGGGCTCAGTCTTGGCATAAAGACTTTCCTCAAACACTACATGCTTGTTCACAAATGATTCTTCGTAAGCATCACGCAGCATCTTCTCCTGCTCCCAGCTCACCGGCAGCTCTTTCCAGAAACCCATCTTTTCTGCCAGGAATTCCTTCATTTCCGGCCAGTTGATAACCTTGCGCATCTTGCGTAAATCCGTGATGGAACGTGAAAGGATATCCTGAGACTGCTTCTGCTTGGCAAGGGCTTTCAGTTGAAGCTCGTACTTACCGGTACCCAGCCCCAGACCGCCGGTTTCATGGTCGGCAGTTACCACAATCAGCGTTTCTTTGGGATGCTTCTTATAGAACTCGTAAGCCACCTTGATGGCGTTGTCCATATCCACCACTTCCTCAAAGACTGTGGCGGGGTCGTTTCCGTGGCAGGCCCAGTCAATCTTTCCACCTTCAACCATCAGGAAGAAACCCTTGTTACTGCCTTTGGTCAGGAAAGAGATGGCACTCTCGGTAATTTCGGCCAGTGTCAGGTCGCCTTCCTGGCGGTCGATGGCATAGGGCAGACAAGAAGGCTCTGCCCCTTCTTTCTGGATAAGAATCATCTTGTCCGCCTGGGCAGACTTCGACTTGTATTCGTCAAGGCCTCTTGCAACGGTATAGCCGGCTTCTTCAAAGATAGGGAAGATGCTCGGAGCCTCTTTCTTGTCGGCAGTAGTAGTCGGTTTCAAGAAACCACCGCCTGCATAGAAGTCGAAACCGGCTTTCGGCAGGTCGAGGGCTATCTCGTAATACATACCACGGTCCGGCTGGTGGGCATAGAATGCAGCGGGAGTAGCATGGTCTACACTGACGCTGGTAGTTACCCCAACTTTCTTACCGGACTTTTTGGCTCTCTCGGCCACACTCTGAAGCACACTCTTGTTATCGTCCATACCAATGGCGCCGTTATAGGTCTTTGCACCGGTAGCCAGGGCTGTTCCGGCAGCAGAAGAGTCAGTCACCGAGTTGGTGGCAGAAAAGGTAGTTGCCATGCTGGCAACCGGGAAAGAAGTGAACAGCAAAGGCTTTACACCGATGCGCCCTTCTTGTTCGGCCAGATACATCTCCGTACCGTTCACCTGGTTCACACCCATTCCATCACCGATGAAATAAAACACGTACTTCGCCTGCTGGGCATAGGCCATGCCGCTGGTCAGCAGTACAAAGAACAACACATACATTAATCGTTTCATAAGCAGTTCTTATTTAAAGTTATTCGGAAAATTGCCTTTATTGTTTTTAACCGAGTAACAAAGATAAGGATTTTAAAGGATTCGGAAAACATTTCGCCCCTACAAATACATTACATATTTGCAGGGGCGAAACCACATCCGGACTCCGGGAAGCCGGAACCGGGAAATATTACAGCGATATTACTTCTTCAGAATATCCATCGTGTCCGAAGCAATCATCAGTTCCTCGTCAGTGGGGATTACCACCACCTTCACCTGAGAATCTTCGGTAGAGATAACCATTTCTTCACCGCGTACTTTGTTCTTCTCGGCATCCAGCTTTATGCCCATGAATTCCAGGCCTTCACATGCACCCCAGCGGGCACTTGCCTGATTCTCGCCGACACCACCGGTAAATACCACGATATCCACACCACCCAAAGCAGCGGCATAGGCACCGATATATTTCTTGATGCGGTAGAAGTACATTTCTTCAGCCAGAACAGCCTTCGGATTACCGGCAGCTACGGCATTTTCCAGGTCGCGCATGTCACTGGATTCACCGAAGATACCCAGCACACCGCTCTTCTTGTTCAGCAGGTTGGAGATGCCGTTGGCATCCAGACCCTCTTTCTCCATGATGAAAGAAACGGCACCGGCATCAATATCACCGCTACGGGTACCCATCATCAAACCTTCCAGCGGGGTCAAGCCCATGCTGGTGTCTACACACTTACCGTCCTTGATGGCAGTAATGGAACCACCGTTGCCAATGTGGCAAGTGATGATTTTCTTTCCTTCCGGCTCTACACCCAGAAACTCGCAGACGCGCTGCGATACGTAGCGGTGTGAGGTTCCGTGGAAACCATAACGGCGTACGCCGTACTTTTCATAAAGTTCGTAAGGCACGGCATACAGATAGGCATGCTTCGGCATGGTCTGGTGGAAAGCCGTATCGAACACACCAATCTGCGGAACATTAGGCAGAATGGCAGATATTGCATTTACACCCTTCAGGTTAGCAGGATTGTGGAGCGGAGCCAGGTCGTTGCAGGCAGTGAAGGCGGCAAGCACTTCCGGCGTCAGCCGTACAGACTCGCTGAACTTTTCGCCCCCATGCACCATACGGTGACCTACGGCATTGATTTCGTCCAAAGACTTGATGGCTCCATATTCAGGGCTTGTCAAGGTGTTCAGGATAAATTCCACACCTACGGTATGCTCTGGAATGTCCTTCTCAAGAACTTTCTTCTCGCCACTGGGCAAGGTGAACTTCAGGAAAGAGTCCTTCAAACCAATTTTTTCGATACCACCCTGGGCGATAACTTCTTTCCGGTCCATATTAAACAATTTGTATTTGATGGACGAGCTACCGCAGTTCAATACTAAGATTTTCATACTATATATCAGATTTAAAAGTTATTCAGCATTCTTTTTGGCAGCAATGGCCTGGTTGGCAGTGATGGCAATCATGCGGTACACATCCTCGATGGAGCAACCGCGTGAAAGGTCGTTCACCGGACGGGCGATACCTTGCAGGATAGGTCCTACGGCATCAGCATGTCCCAGACGTTGCACCAGTTTGTAGGAGATGTTGCCCACTTCGAGGCTGGGGACAACCAATACGTTAGCATGTCCGGCGATAGAAGAACCCGGAGCCTTGCTTGCACCTACTTCCGGTACCAAAGCTGCATCGGCCTGCAACTCACCGTCGATGGCAATATCGGGAGCCATCTCCTTGGCAATCTTCAATGCCTCGACCACCTTGTCCACCACTTCGTGCTTGGCAGAGCCCTTGGTAGAGAAGCTCAGCATGGCAACTTTCGGGTCGAGACCGGCAACTGCCTGGGCTGTACGCGCTGTACATACGGCAATCTGTGCCAATTGTTCTGCATCGGGCACCGGAGTCACAGCCACGTCACCCATCACCAGGATACCGTTCTTTCCATATTCAGGAGCATGTGTCAGCAGCAGCATGGCACCCGAAACGCAAGTGATGCCCGGGGAAGTCTTGATAATCTGCAAAGCAGGGCGAAGTACATTACCCGTAGTGTTGCGTGCACCTGCCAACTGGCCGTCAGCATCGCCGTTCTTTATAATCAGGCAGCCCAGATAAAGCGGATCGACAACCAACTTGCGAGCCTCTTCGATGGTCATGCCTTTCTTTTTGCGGAGCTCGCAAAGCAGTTGGGCATATTCTTCTTTCTTAGGATGGTCTTCCGGGTCGATAATGGTAGCCTTGTTTATATTTCCCAGCCCCCACTCTTTGGCACAAGCCTCTATCTCGGCAGGTTTTCCAAGGATAATCAAGTCGGCTACTCCGTCAGTCAAGATTTGATTGGCAGCTTTCAGTGTACGCTCTTCCGTACCCTCGGGAAGAACAATTCGTTGGCGGTTTGCTTTGGCACGCTCAACAATTTCGTTAATTAATCTTTGCATGATATTTTAATTGTCTATTAAGAATCGGCAGTATGTGTTATTCACGCCGCAAAAGTACACAATTTTGCAATATCTACATTGCAAACATCGGTCTTTTTACCGTTCAGACCATAATTATTATAATATTTAACATTAGGTATTCCCAGCATTCATGTGTACGCACACGTGCCCCTCTGCAACAAACAATTACCCGTCCGGCAGGAACAACCCGCCCGACTCTACAAACGACATAAAAAAAATCAGGATACAACGATAACAAGCAATACATAGAATACCTACCTTTGCAGCGTTTTCAACGTATAACAATAGGTATTATAATAGTATGATTCGTCAATGCGCCATCCTTTTCGGATGCTTAGCTTTGGGTGAACTGATTGTTTTCTTTACGGGTATCAAGTTACCTTCCAGCATCATCGGTATGCTGTTGCTCACCCTATTCTTGAAATTGGGTTGGATTAAACTGCACTGGGTGCAGGGTATGTCCGACTTCCTGGTTGCCAACCTGGGCTTCTTCTTCGTACCGCCCGGTGTAGCTCTCATGCTTTACTTCGATGTCATCGCCTCCGAGTTCTGGCCGATAGTGACCGCTTCCATAATCAGCACCCTGCTGGTGATTGTAGTCACCGGATGGGTTCATCAACTAACACGTAAAATCAAATGAACTTTTTAGAAAACGAATTTTTCCTATTGGCTGTCACCTTCGGGATTTTCTTTCTGGCCAAACTCCTGCAGAAAAAGACCGGCATCATGTTGCTGAACCCCATCCTGCTGACAATTGCCATCCTCATTGTCTTCCTGAAGATGACACATATCAGTTATGAGACCTACAATGAAGGAGGACATCTGATAGAATTCTGGCTGAAACCCGCTGTTGTGGCCCTGGGAGTCCCCCTATACCTCCAATTGGAAACGATTAAGAAACAGCTGCTCCCCATCATGCTGTCACAACTTGCCGGCTGCATTGTGGGAGTTATCTCTGTCGTGCTGATAGCTAAATTGATGGGGGCTTCCGACGAGATTATCTACTCCCTGGCGCCCAAGTCGGTCACTACGCCGATAGCCATGGAAGTAACCAAGTCGCTGGGCGGCATTCCCTCACTTACCGCCGCCGTAGTGGTCTGTGTAGGCTTGCTGGGAGGAATACTGGGCTTCAAGACCATGAAACTGACCCACATCGGCAGTCCTATGGCACAAGGCCTTTCCTTGGGAGCCGCCGCCCACGCGGTAGGAACTTCCACAGCCATGGACATCAGCCGCAAATACGGCGCATTCGCCAGCCTCGGCCTGACCCTGAACGGTATTTTCACTGCATTGCTGACCCCAACTATTCTGCGATTATTAGGGCTACTCTAACAAAATCTTCTTATTTTTGTTATCTATAATCATAACCAACTAAAAACAACGTATGATTTCATTTAAAGATATCGAATTACAAGACAAAGAACTGATTACTTCCTATACACAGAACAGTCCGCGACGGAATTGTGACCTCTCATTCTCCAACCTATGCAGCTGGCGTTTTCTATACAATACAAAGTTTGCCATCATGGACGGCTTCCTCCTGCTGAAATTCTGGGCAAACGATGAACTGGTGTACATGATGCCGATAGGTAACGGAGATTTGACAAAAGTACTGGACGCACTGGTCGAAGACGCACACCGGGAAGGGGAGCCTTTCTGCCTGCTGGGAATATGTTCGGGCATGTGCTCGGAACTGGAAGCCTTCATGCCCGGAAAATTCCAGTTCACAGCAGACCGGGACTATGCCGATTACCTCTATCTGCGTACAGACCTCGCCACGCTTGCCGGAAAGAAATTCCAGTCCAAACGGAATCATGTCAACAAATTCAAACGCACCTATAATTACGAATATACTCCCATCACTCCCGACCGCATCCAGGAATGTCTGGACCTGGAAGCCGAATGGTGTAAGGCCAACAATTGCGACCAGCATGAAGGAACGGGCAACGAACGTCGCGCACTGGTCTACGCCCTCCACAATTTTGAAGAACTGGGATTGACCGGAGGCATCCTGCATGTAGACGGCAAAATTGCCGCCTTCACTTTCGGAATGCCCATCAACCAAGATACCTTCGGAGTACATGTGGAAAAGGCCGACACCAGCATAGACGGAGCGTACGCAATGATTAACTATGAATTTGCCAACCATATCCCCGAACAATATGTCTACCTCAACCGTGAAGAGGATTTGGGTATTGAAGGATTGCGCAAGGCCAAACTTTCGTACCAGCCTGCCATTATTCTGGAAAAATACGTGGCATGCCTGAAAGATGAACCGGTGGAAGCTATCAAATGGTGAGAGTAAGGATTAGAGATTAAGGATTAAAAGGATAAGGGATTGATGATACGGGAAAAGGTAAAGAACTTATGGAAGCTCTGTTTCAATGATAGCGAGGAATTTACTGAACTGTATTTTCGGCTCCGCTACAACAATGATATCAATATTGCCATCCAAAGCGGCGAAGAAGTGATTGCCGCCCTACAGATGTTGCCTTATCCTATGACGTTCGAAGGAGAAGATATTCATACGGCCTATATATCCGGCGCCTGCACACACCCTGATTACCGTAACCGGGGCGTAATGCACGAGCTGTTATCACAAGCCTTTGCACGGATGCTACACAATAATGTCGCCTTATCCACCCTGATACCGGCAGAACCGTGGCTGTTCGACTACTATGGCCGCAGCGGTTATGCCCCCGTATTCCGCTATGCCGAAGAGACCTTTATCGCTTCCGGTACACCGACAGCCGATACGGGCCTTACTTTGGAAATGTCTGCCGAATATACTGAAAAAAGATATGAATATCTCGACCGGAAATTGCGGGAGCGCCCTTGCTGCATCCAGCATACGGAAGAGGATTTTCAGGTTATCATTGCCGATTTACAACTGGGGCAGGGTTTCATTTGCACTTTGAGCAATGGGGAGGAAATCACGGCTTTGGCCATTACCTATCCGATAGGGAAAGCCAACTGGCGCATTGGAGAAATCGTGTCGGATACTCCCGCTACAAAAACTTTACTGCTTCAACATATCTGCCAAAGCTTGAATCTCCCGTCCATCCGGGTTCTCACTCCTCCCGCTACCGGTGAAAGCCAACTTTTGGGCATGGCACGCATCATCAATGCCAAAACCATGCTGCAACTCTATGCTACGGCCCATCCGGAACTGGAACTCAGCATTCATCTCACCGATGAGCAGGTCAGTGCCAATAACGGCTACTACTACCTGAACAATGGTAAATATATGAATAGTGCCAAGCGTCTGCCGGGCAGCCACTTGGCACTTACAATCGGTGAACTCACCGAAAAAATATTTGCAACATCAAGCCCATATATGAGCCTGATGTTGAACTAGCATTATAATCCGCTGAAGTCGACTCCCTCAAATACCAGCGAAGGAATCTGCCATGAACGGTTCGGTTGAGGGTCATTGCCCACAGCAACCAAGGAATTCCATAAAGTAACCATGTTACCCGTCACATTCATTTCGTTGACGGGCTGTGTCAGCTTGCCGTCTTCAATAAGGAAACCCTCTATACCATAAGAGAAGTCACCGGTACTGCTATTGCTGTTACCGCCATTGAAGCCCGTAACCAAGATGCCTTGTTTAATATCTGCAACCAATCCGTTCAGGTCCTTATCGCCCAGTGTCAGAATTAGACGTGAAGGTGCACTGATAGTAGGAGCTATATCCATCTTCTTACCATTGTAGGTATCGATGAAATAAGTTTTCAGCACGCCTTTGTCAAAAACAGTGCGGGGTTCGGTAGCCACACCCTCATTATCGAAATAGCGTGAACCGTTTGCACCGATAGCATGCGGCTCGTCACGCAACGTGAAGAGGTCGGAAGCCACTTTCGTATCCAGCTTATCCATCAGGAAGGAGTTCTTTTGTTGCAAAGCACTGCCATACAATGCACTTAGCATCGGACTGAGCAGGTTTCCCACATTCATAGGGTCAACCACCATTGTATATTTACCCGACTTTGCTTTCTTCTGTCCCAGCTTGCGCAATACGCGTTCCAATGCCTTGGCACCGATTCCCGTCTTCGTCAATTTATCATAGAACAGAGCCGAGTCGTACCAGTAATCCTGAGGGCGAGCTTCGCCTTCTCCCTTAATGGATACACTGGCTGAGACAGAGAACCAGGTACTCTTCGACTCGCCTTCAAATCCGTTGCTTATCAAACGATAGGAAGAACCCTCGCCATCACTATAAGAAGAATCAACCGAAATGATACGCTCATCCTTGCCCAATACCTCCTCTGCAGCAGCACGTGCAATCGCCACTTTATCATCCGGGTTGACTTCATAGAGTTTCTTGTCAAAAAGCTGCAAGTCAGGCTTGCCTCCTTTATAGTAGCGTGCAGGGTCGGCCAGCATACGCGACTCATCCACCGCCAGATAGCGGGTAGACTCTATACCATTCGTGATAAGAGTTTCCAATTCTTTCTTATCCAGCCGATTGGTGGAAAAAGAGCCGAAACGTCCGTCCACATAAAGATTCAATCCCAAACCATTCTCCGTAGACTGCTGCAAACGGTCCATTTTGCCGTCACGCAGTTCAAAAGAAGAATTAGAATTTGTATATAGCACCAGTTTGGCTGCCTGGCAACCGTTCTTCAAGGCATATTCCATTGCCCATTGTGCCAATTTCTTATTGTCGTCTGTAATCATGTCTTTAATTGATAGTTGATAATTAACTTTCTCCTCCTACAGTCAGCTTGCTGACTAGTGCCGATGGCATACCGCAGGTAACGGGACAAGACTGACCGTCTTTACCACAGGTCCAAGTACCGTTGTCAATCTTATCGTTATTTGCCACCATCGTGATGTCAGCCAATGCTTTCGGACCATTACCGATGATATTTATATCCTTGACGGGCTGCGTCAACTTGCCATCCTCAATCAAGTAACCCGACTTCACAAAGAAGGTAAAGTCTCCGGCACCGATTTGCACCTGGCCATTGGTAAACTGGTCACAATAGATACCTTTCTTCACGGTGGAGATAATGTCCGCTTCCTTCATATTGCCGGCTTCCATATAAGTGGCACGCATACGGGGGATAGGAGTATTACGGAAAGTATCGCGACGTCCGTTTCCAGTAGGAGCCACCCCATAATGCTTGGCACTGATGCGGTCGTGCAGATAACTGGTCAGGATACCTTCCTTCACGATATAGGTTTTCTGGCCTTCCACACCCTCATCGTCGAAATTCACGGCTCCACGATTGAAAGCGATGGTACCGTCATCCACCACGTTGATATGCTCATCGCACACCTTCTTTCCCAAAAGGTCGCAGAAAATGGAAGTACGTTTACGGTTGAAGTCAGCCTCAAAAGCATGTCCTATGGCTTCGTGCAACAAGATACCCGAACCGCCAGCCCCCATCACGACGGGCATTTCGCCACCTTTGGGTTTCACAGCCTTGAACAAGATAGCAGTCTTATCCACCGCCTCACGTGCAATAATATCCACGATGTCATCCGTCATGAATTCAAAACCCTTGCGGTAAGAACGACCGGCATAACCGTTCTCCATCTTTCCATTCTCTTCCATGATGCAGACTGCCATAAAAGAAACCATCGGACGGTAGTCGTAGTAGCTCACGCCCTCGGAATTACAGAACAGCACGTGCGATGTACTGTCAGAAAGAGAAGCCTGCACCTTACGTACACGATTGTCCAAAGAGAAAATCTTTTCGTTCAGCTTTTCTAAATAAGGTATTTTTGCCTTGACACTCACGTCCTCCCAAGGTTCAGTGACGGCATAGCGGCTTTTGGTAATTGTCTTTTCCGTCAGTCCTACAGATTTTCCGGCCTTGCCCGAAGAGGCGATACGGGCAGCAGTACGTGCAGCACGCAGCATTTCTTCCATAGTTACCCCTTCCACATAAGCATACCCCGTCTGGTCGCCTGCCAATACGCGTACGCCCATACCGAAGTCAATGTTAGCTCCACAGTTGTTTACTTTGCCGTCCATCAGAACCACACTGTTGTTGAATGTGTGTTCAAAATAAAGGTCGGCATAATCGCCGCCTTTTTCCAGAGCGGCAGCCATCACTTTCTTCAAGTCAGCCTCCGTCACACCGAAGTGAACCATTGCCGAAGCTACGGCAGACTGATTATCTGCTCCTCCTAAAGCTCCGCGTACTGACGCAGGCATAGCCAACGAGGGTACTGCCAGCGAACCTAACATCGCCAGACTTCCCGTCCGTAAGAAATTTCGTCTATCCATCCTTTTCAGTTATTAGTTATAAGATATTGTTTTTTATATCATAGTTATATGACGTAAAAATAGGAGATTTTGTCACACCTTAGCTTTCCTTTGTTAACAAACTTTCCAATTCCTCTGCATTCAGACGCAGATAGAATTGTCCTTTGTAAGCCACTGAAATACCTCCGGTCTCCTCCGATACAATGATGGCATGCGCATCAGACACCTGGGAAATCCCCATGGCAGCACGATGCCTCAGCCCCAGTTCCTTAGGAATGTCCAGATTATGGGAAACAGGCAGGATACATCCCGCCGCTTTGATACGTTTCTTACTGATAACCATCGCTCCATCGTGCAACGGACTGTTCTTAAAGAAAATATTCTCAATCAGACGCTGGTTTATATCGGCATTGATAATCTCTCCCGTACGCACCACATCATCCAAAGGCAGATTATGTTCAATGACAATCAGGGCACCAACCTTCTGCTTCCCCATACTGATACATGCCATTACCACCGGCATGATGTCGTCATGTTCCAGCTTCTCTTTCTTGTTACCGGTGAAGAAGCGCACCAGCGCACTGGCATGCTGATGCGAGCCGAGTGTCAGCAAGAAGTGCCGTATCTCGTCCTGAAACAAAATGATAAGCGCCAGCACGCCCACACTGACCAGCTTGTCGAAGATGGAACCGAGCAATTTCATCTCCAGCACCTGCGATACCACCAGCCATATCAGGATAAACACCAGGATACCCGTAAACACATTTATAGAACCGGAGGCTTTCATCAGCTTATACGTATAGTACAGCAAAAAAGCCACTAACAGAATATCTATAAAATCTTTTATTCCAAATTCAAAAAACACGATATTGAATGATTAGGGGTTAGGGACTAGGAATTATTTCGCATGGCTTGCACAATCCGTACGGTTTCCACGGCTTCTTTCACGTCGTGTACGCGGAGAATGTCAGCACCTTTCAGCAAACAGATGGTATCGAGCACCGTAGTACCATTCAGCGCCTCCTGAGGAGTAATGTCCAACAAGCGGTATATCATCGATTTACGTGAAACGCCTACCAGCAAAGGCAACTCAAAAATACGGAACTCTTCCAGATGGGACAGCAATTCATAGTTATGCTCCATTGTCTTTCCAAAGCCGAAACCGGGGTCCAGAATGATGTCTTTTACACCTAAGTCACGTAATTGCTGCACCTTGCGCGCAAAATACAAGAAAACCTCTTTCAGAAGATTGTCGTAATGAGGATGCTGCTGCATACTTTGCGGAGTGCCTTGCATGTGCATCATAATATAAGGTACGTTCAATGCCGCAACGGTATGGAACATATTCGCATCCATCTCACCGGCCGCAATATCATTGATGATGGCAACACCATACTCTTCCACACACATTCTTGCCACATCCGCCCTAAAAGTGTCTACCGACACCACAGCATCCGGCTGTATCTCAAAAAGTATTTTCAGGCCCATACGCAACCGTTCCATCTCTTCCCTGGCAGAGACATTGTCGGCATTGGGACGGGAAGAGTAAGCGCCTATGTCAATAATGGCCGCTCCCTCCGAAACTATCTGTTTCACCCGGCGTGCTATTTCCACCTCTGTCTGTGTACGGCTACCGGCATAAAAGGAATCGGGAGTAACGTTCAGTATGCCCATGACACGGGGTTGAGAGAGGTCGAGCAGCGAACCGTTGACATTTATATATCGGGCAGTTGTAATTTCCATAGGCAGTCTGTTCTATATAGTACCTGCAAATGTAAACAAAAAAGTGGTTTCAAAATACATAAACTCATAAAACTGATAAGTTTTTTGCTTGTACCCGGGAAGGGAGAGGATTAAAACTATATCTTTGCACGATGGTTTACCACAGATTACACAGATTCACACAGATTGATTTAATTATAAAGTCATGGATATAACAGCTATACATCAGATATTCCTAACATGCACCAGTGTCACTACTGACAGCCGTAACTGCCCCCAAGGCTCTTTATTCATTGCGCTGAAAGGCGAGTCATTCAACGGAAATGCCTTTGCCGCCCGAGCGCTGGAAAGCGGAAGTGCTTATGCCATAGTAGATGAAGAAGCCTATGCCCCCGCAGGCGATACACGATACATCGTGGTGGAAAACAGCTTGAAGACCTTGCAACAACTTGCCAATTACCACCGTCGGCAGATGCGTACACCCATCATCGGCATTACGGGTACAAACGGAAAGACTACTACCAAGGAACTGATGTCCACCGTACTTTCGCAAACTCACAACGTGCTCTATACCTTGGGAAATTTGAACAATCACATCGGTGTTCCCCTCACCTTGCTTCGCCTGCGCCCTGAACACGACCTTGCCGTGGTGGAAATGGGCGCCAGCCACCCGGGAGACATCAAGGAGCTGGTAGAGATAGCCGAACCTGACTACGGGATCATTACCAACGTAGGAAAAGCCCATCTGGAGGGATTCGGCTCTTTTGAAGGAATCATCAAGACCAAAGGAGAGATGTACGACTATCTGCGGACGCGGAAAGAAGCTACCATCTTTATCCATAACGACAACCCCTACTTGAAAAAGATAGCCTACGGACTCCACCAGATTGCCTACGGCAGTGAGGACGGGCTGTACATCAACGGACACGTCACCGGCAATTCTCCTTACCTCACCTTCGAGTGGAAAACGGACAACGAAAGCAAATATCACGAAGTACAAACCCGGCTTATCGGTGAATATAACTTCCCCAATGCTCTGGCAGCTGTCACCATCGGACATTTTTTTGGTGTGGAACCGGAGAAAATAGACAAGGCACTGGCCGGATATACCCCGCAAAACAACCGTTCACAACTGAAAAAAACAGCGGACAACACTCTGATTATCGATGCCTATAATGCCAATCCCACAAGCATGATGGCTTCCATTAGTAACTTCCGGAACATGCAGGCCGAAAACAAAATGTTGATATTGGGAGATATGCGGGAGTTGGGTAAAGACAGTGCCGACGAGCACCAGAAGATTGCAGACTATCTGGAAGAATGCGGATTCAAGGATGTAGTTCTTGTAGGGGAATTGTTTGCCGCCACACGCCACTCTTATCAGAGTTATCCCGATGTAACCGCACTCATCGCAGAGCTGCAAAGAGAGAAACCTTGCGGGAAAACAATTCTGATAAAAGGGTCGAACGGCATCAAGCTAAGTTCCGTAGTTGAATACTTATAATCCTATTTCATCCTTGGCCTTAAAATGAAATAGCCGACCATTGATGCAAGCACCGCTCCCGTGGTATTGGCCGCAAAATCCAGCCAGTCTCCACCACGGTATGTCGTGCAGTATTCTTGCAGCAACTCCACCATTCCGCTGAACAAAACGGGACAGACAAACGCCCCTGCCCATGCATGCCATAAAGGGGCGTTGTCTCTCCGGTGAGCGCGAAGAAACTCCAGCCACAGCATTCCTGACATGCCGAAATACATACAGATATGCACCACCTTGTCTATATTGGGAATCTTGCTTATTTCTGTAGAAGGCGGTTTAAAGAATGAAAGATAAATCACCGTCAGAATAATAAAAAGCGACACCGGATATTTCTTAATATAATATAGCATATACCAAATTATCAACGAACTGTGCGCAAAAGTACAGAACATTTTCTATATTTGCATGTTTTAGCTGGTATTAATAACGAATTGAAAGAAAAATCTACGTTTTATGACAAAAAGTGACAGAGCCAACTTCGGAAGCAAATTAGGCGTCATACTTGCCTCGGCAGGCTCCGCAGTCGGTTTAGGCAATATCTGGCGTTTCCCGTTTGAGACCGGGAATCACGGAGGTGCGGCATTTATCTTTGTATACCTGGTTTGCGTGCTCATTCTCGGCATCCCCATCATGATTGCAGAATTCCTCATCGGCAGGCGCTCGCGTGCCAATACGGCAAGGGCTTATCAGAAATTGGCACCCGGCACGCATTGGCGCTGGGTAGGACGTATGGGCGTACTGGCCGGATTCCTTATTCTGGGATATTACTCCGTTGTGGCAGGATGGACGCTTGAGTTTATCGGCGAAGCGGCTACCAACAGTTTTGCCGGGAAGTCGGCAGCCGATTTCATCGCATCCTTCAACAGCTTTGTCAGCAACCCCTGGCGTCCGGTCATCTGGCTGGTGCTGTTCCTGCTGGCCACCCATCTCATCATTGTCAAAGGAGTGGAAAAAGGTATTGAAAAATCAGCCAAAATCATGATGCCAATGCTATTTGTCCTATTGATAATCCTTGCCATCTGCTCCATATCCCTGCCCGGAGCAGGAGCAGGCATTGAATTCCTGTTGAAACCGGACTTCAGCAAAGTGGACGGCAATGTGTTCCTTGGAGCCATGGGCCAGGCATTTTTCTCCTTGAGCTTGGGGATGGGATGTCTCTGTACATACGCTTCTTACTTCCGCAATGATACGAACCTGCCCAAAACGGCACTCAACGTGGCGGCTATCGACACCATGGTAGCCATTTTGGCAGGATTCATCATCTTCCCTGCCGCCTTCTCTGTAGGCATCAAACCGGATGCGGGTCCTAGTCTGCTATTCATCACCCTACCTAATGTCTTTCAGCAAGCGTTCGGCAATATTCCCTGGCTGGCGATACTGCTGTCTCTGATGTTCTATATCCTACTGGCATTGGCAGCACTTACTTCCACCATTTCCCTGCACGAAGTGGTAACTGCCTATCTACATGAAGAGTTCAAGTTCTCACGCAGCAAGGCAGCCAGATACGTGACAGCGGGCTGTATTTTCTTAGGAGTATTCTGCTCACTGTCTCTCGGTATCGGCAAAAGCTATACCGTATTCGGGCTAAACCTATTCGATTTGTTCGACTTTGTAACGGCCAAGCTAATGCTACCGTTAGGCGGTTTCTTCATTTCCATCTTCATAGGCTGGTATCTGGACAAGAAAATCGTATGGGAAGAAGTCAGCAACAATGGCACTCTGAAAGTATCCGTCTACAAGCTATTGATATTCATCCTGAAATATATTGCTCCGATAGGAATTGCACTGATTTTTATCAATGAACTGGGTTTTCTGAAATAGGCCATCATGCAGAACCCCTTTAAAGAATTCCTTTATTTCTCCCGGGGAGAAAGGCGCGGAATACTGGTTTTGATTACCGGCATTATTCTCGTCTTTCTCTCCGGGTATATTTATATATACCAAAGAGAGAACCGCCCCCTCTCCGATGAAGTAATCCGGCGGCAGGCCACTGCCATGGCAGAATACGAATCGTTCATCGCATCCATACAAGAAAAGGAACAAAAATGGGACAACAGACTTAAACCTTCCTCCCAAAAACAACCGACAACCGTCTCCTTGGCCCGTTTCAATCCCAATATCGCCGACTCCGTCATTTTTTGCCGACTGGGACTGCCCGGATGGATGGCGCGGAACATACTCCGCTACCGTAGTAAAGGAGGGAAGTTCCATAAGGCAGAAGATTTCCGGAAAATATATGGAATGACAGAAAAACAATATCAGACACTCTTACCCTATATCCACATCACTCCGGAAGACACAGAAACAAGAACCGTCCAGTTATACAGCTCTCCTGCAAGCAATGACAGCGCCGTTACTTTCCGAATTGCACCGGAAAAATATCCGTCTGGGACCCTTGTCGACCTGAACCGCGCCGACACCACAGAACTGAAGAAAATACCAGGCATCGGTAGTGGCATTGCCCGTCTAATCATCGGTTATCGGCAACGCTTGGGAGGATTCTACAACATCACGCAATTACAAGAAATCCATTTGGACACCACCCAATTGCAGTCCTGGTTTTCCATCGACACCCGGGCCATCCACCTCATCAACCTGAACCGTAGTAGCATAGAGAGGCTGCGCAACCATCCTTACATCAACTTCTACCAGGCAAAGGCCTTTGTAGAATACCGGAAGAAGAAAGGCGACCTTCATAGTCTGAAACCTTTTGCACTTTACGAGGAATTCTCCGATACCGATTTGGAGAAAATCAGTCACTACGTTTGTTTTGAATAACAGCATCATGCAACATTTTTCAATGTCTGATGCAACCTTTTCACCAGTCATTTCGTCTAACAAGCAGAAACACCCTAAAAACAGGAAGGCCTACTGCAATAAGGATTAGAACCATCGTATCAATATGAAAAAATTAATGATTATAACCATGCTGCTGGGCAGTATGGCACAGAATGCTTTTGCTCAAAAAATAGAAATAAAAGGAACCGTCCGCGATGCTTCCGACAAGAGTATAGAGTATGTCAATGTGGTATTACAGACCATCGACTCTACTTTTGTCGCCGGTGTGACCACAAGTCCAGAAGGAGAATTCATCTTCAAGAACACGGCTGCCGGAGATTACAGACTTGTTCTTTCCAGCATCGGGTATAATACCGGATACATCACCCTCAATGGAGTAAAGCGCCATACCGACCTTGGACCAATCGTATTAGACAGTGCTTCTATCGCACTGGAAGGAGTGACTATCACCGGCTCCAGCCAAATCAGCCGTGCCGACCGTAAACTGGTTTTCCCATCCGAAAGACAAATGAAAACTTCCACAAACGGAGTGAATCTGTTGCAGGAACTGATGCTGCCACGTATTCTGGTCAACCCCATGAACAATGAGATTGGATTGTCCGGCGGTGGAGAACTGCAATTACGCATCAATGGAGTCAAAGCCGAAATAGACGAGATAAAAGCCATTCGCCCTGCCGACATTATACGTATAGAGTACCATGACAATCCGGGACTGCGCTACGGTAATGCCGAAGTCGTTTTGGACTACATAGTGCGCCGACCTGAAACGGGCGGAAACTTCGGTGCCGACATTTCCCAAGGGTTGAACACGATGTGGGGAAACTATAATCTGTACGGCAAAGTAAACCACAAAAAATCAGAATTCGGCTTCTCCTATTACATGGGACCGCGGGATTTTAACGGCATGTACCGCGACAATGAAGAAGAATTCCACCTGGCAGACGGCACCACACTCAGACGCCTGGAGAAAGGAGAGCCCAGCAAGGCAACCATGTACCAGCACAACCTAAACGTAAATTACAGTTTGCAGGCTTCTGAAAATTCCCTTTTCAGCGCCACCCTCCGCCTTCGAGGAAACAATCAGCCGCACTGGGATTATAAAGGAACTCTCTATAACGCCAATGACGAAGCGGACGTGGTAGACATGACCGACCGTACCGACCAGAGCTGGACACGTCCCTCACTCGATTTGTACTACCAACAAGATCTGAAAAACAAACAAACCCTGGTATTCAATGTAGTAGGCACCTACAATCGGGAAAAATCGCAGCGGCTCTACCAAGAAAGCACCCTGGGAAACATATTGACCGATATTGACAACAATATCCGAGGAAACAAATACTCCCTGATTGCCGAGGTCATTTACGAGAAGCAATATTCCAAGGGGAACGCATTGAGCTTTGGATTGAACCATACACAGTCCTACTCCAACAATGAATACAGAAACGGGCATTATTATGAAACCAATATGCACCAAGGAAACACATACATATTCGGAGAATACCGTGGAAAGATAGACAAACTAAACTACCGGCTGGGAGTGGCCATGACTCGTTTCTACTATAATCAGAGCGGCAAGGACAAATCTACCGAGAGCTACAGTTTCAACCCGAGTATCGTTCTGCACTATGCCATGTCAGACAACTCCTACCTCCGCTGGAAGGGAAACATCTATAACGCTTCTCCTTCATTGGGCGACCTCAGCGATGTGGAACAAGCAGTGGATTCATTCCAGATACGTCGTGGTAACCCGAATCTGAAGTCGTACATGTGCTATCATACGGAGCTGACTTACGAGTGGAAAAAAGGCATCTTTTACACCAACTTATGGGGAGCCTATGACTATCGTCCCAATGCCATTATGGACGAGAAGATTCAAGAAGGCAACAAAATAGTGCAGACTTGGGACAATCAGAAGGATTGGCAGAAACTCTCCGGACGTGCCATGCTCCGCGTAGGACCCATCCGCGACATTCTGCAATTTTCTTTTACGGGCGGTGTCAACCATTACATGAGCCATGGCAATCACTACTCACATACCTACACCAACTGGTTTTGTGAGGCAGAAGCCTCATTAAACTACAAACAGTTCTCTCTGTTCTGGCAGATAAACACCAATTGGAACAATTTCTGGGGAGAAACCCTCTCGGGAGGAGAAAACATTCAGATGTTAGCTGTATATTACAAGCATAAGAATCTTCGGGTAGGAGTCGGTGCATTCAATCCTTTCACCGACAACTATAAAGTACAAAGCGAAAACTGGAATAAATTCGCATCCTACAAGACAAATAATTATATAAAAGAAAGCTCCCGCATGTTCCTGGTGAACTTTTCCTACAACTTCTCGTTCGGCCGCAGTTTCAAGACAGCACAGCGGAAGGTAAACAACAGTGACAATGACTCGGGAGTAATGGGCACGGGGAAATAGGCTCAGACCATTTTATTGATTTCCCCGTCAATCAGATGTATCGTCCGGTCGGTGAGCTGCGCCAGTCCTTCATCATGGGTTACGATAACAAACGTTTGTCCGAAACGGTTACGTAAATCAAAAAAGAGCTGGTGCAGTTCTTCCTTATTATGGGTATCCAAGCTGCCGGAAGGTTCATCTGCCAGCACCACTGCTGGATGATTGATGAGAGCACGGGCCACCGCCACACGCTGCTTCTCACCTCCCGACAACTCATTCGGCTTGTGGGAGGCCCGTTCGGCAAGCCCCATGAATTCAAGAATTTCCGTAGCCGCCTCCTTGGCTTCCTGCTGTCCTCTTCCGGCAATGAAGGCTGGTATCATTACATTCTCCAAAGCCGTAAACTCCGGCAGCAGTTGATGGAACTGGAACACAAAGCCGATATGGCGGTTGCGGAATGCGGAAAGTTCCCTCTCCCTCATACGGTTGACTTGTGTACCGTCAATAACCACCGAACCGCCATCCGGCATATCCAACGTACCCATGATTTGCAGCAAGGTAGTTTTACCCGCTCCACTGGGGCCTACAATGCTGACAATCTTCCCTTTCTCTATCTCCAGGTCAATACCCCGCAACACTTGCAGGTTACCGAAACTCTTCGTTATATTCTCTAAATGAATCACTAGGCTATTTACAATTTGACAATTTACTATTTACTATTTGATAGTTTTCTTTCAAGTGCTATTACTATAGTCTTTTAATTACATATTCGGCCAAATAGCAGCCAAAAACTGCGGGCATGTAGCTCACTGTTCCACAGGTGGACTTCTTGTTCATCTCGTCGTCCGTCAGCAAAACGGCATTCGGATCAGCCTGTTCGGTGCTGAAAACAACTGGAAGTTTCCGCTTTATGCCCATTTTTTGCAGACGCTTACGCACAGCCTTGCTCAACCCGCAATGATAGGTATCCCAGATATCGGCAAAGCGCACTTGCGAAATGTCACTCTTTGCTCCTGCCCCCATGCTGGACACTATCTTGATATGCCGCTTCATGCTTTCCGCTATCAAGTGGCATTTTGGAGCAAGCGTATCGATGGCATCCACCACAAAGTCATAAGCCGCATCATCCAGCAGTTCCGGTATGTTCTCATCTTTCAAGAATACGGGCAACACTCTCAGTTCCAGAGCCGGATTAATGTCCCTGAAACGTGATGCCAATATCTCCGCCTTCTTTTGCCCCAGGGTAGAATGCAGAGCCGGCAACTGACGGTTTATATTCGTAGGCTGCACGGTATCGGCATCGACAATCGTCATCCGCCCCACTCCGGCACGGCATATCATCTCGGCCGCATAAGCACCTACACCACCCAGTCCTACGACAAGTACATGTGCCCGGCGCAGGCGTTCCATTTTTTCATCTCCTAATAAAAGTTGCGTTCGTTGTTGCCAATCTTCCATTTTCACCACAGATTACACGGATTTACACAGATTTTTGTCAATTATCAATTGTCAATCGTCAATTCTTCTTGAACCATTTATAGAACCATTTGCCTACCTTCTCGTAGTGCTGCGACTCGTTGTTGCCACGCGGGTTGGAGAAGGATACCGCATCCTGCGGCTCGCCCAGTTGGTCGGGATAGAGTACTATCAGGCTGTTATTTGCAAAGTACTTGCTGATTTGTGCCGGTAGCTTCTCGAAGGAGCTGTCATAGGAGATGGAGCCGCGGCGGGCGCTGATGATGACCAGCAGATGGTCGAAATTCACTTGTCCGGTCAGTATCAGCAGGTCTCCCCAGTCGTCCAGGCGGGAAAAGTCTGTCAATGTCTGTCCATATTTGGCTTTCACCAGCCCTTGAAGATGGGCGGTAGTCTCTTCATTGGCATAAAAATGCACCCGACAGCCCAAAGTACTCCCCAACCGGCAGAAATGTTCCACCCACTTCAGGAATCCCGCCTCATACTCGGCTTTCGGAGGTACCGCCACAATCACCCGCCTAATTGTGTTAATGGGCATCAGGAACTTGGAAACCATCACCTCGCGATGCAAGCCCTTCAGCAGATTCTCCGTCAGCATACCGAAGAATGAATCCACAATATTGACTTTACGGTGCAGACCTATAATGACATCCGTTGCCGCATATTCTTTTGCTGTATGGATAATGCCCGAAGCGATATTCAAGTCGTAACGCGTGATTTGCCTCAACGGCACATCTGCCGAGGCCGTTATCATGGCAGCCTTTTCCAGATAGCGTTTCCCACGCAATTCGGCACTTTCAGAACTGCTATCGTCGTTGATGACATTCAGTGCCAACAGATTATCCCGTTGTTTCGGGTCGCGTATCACCAAAGAAAGATTTATCAGGTCTTCAATCGTATCGGGGTTGGCTATCGGAATCAATATCTTCTCCGCTTCCACGGAGCGGTTTTCTTCCAGATGCGCCTCCTCCATGGCAATCTTCCGTGCGGCACGCTCCGTAATGAACGAGCTCACAATGCAAGTTACAAGAATCAGCAGGACGGTACCATTCAAAACATCATCGTTCAGCAAGCGTTCCCCATTGGGCAGAATGATGTTGTACCCCACCAACACAGCCGCCAGCGTTGCCGCTGCTTGTGCATTGCTCAATCCGTACATCAGCTCCCGTTCAATCCCTCCCATCTTATATATTTTCTGCGTCAGCCAGCAGGCAATCCATTTACCTGCCAATGCCACCACAATCATTACAGCCGCTACTTTCAGAGCATCGCCATGACCGAAAATCACATGCACATCAATCAGCATACCCACGCCTATCAGGAAATAGGGAATAAACAAGGCGTTGCCCACAAACTCCAGATGGTTCATCAGCGGAGAGACATGCGGAATCAGCCGGTTCAATACCAAACCTGCAAGGAAAGCACCCAGGATACCTTCCATCCCCACAAACTCCATCAATCCGGCTCCGAGAAAAACCATGGCAAGCACGAATATGAACTGCATCACGTTGTCATCGTACCTCCGGAAGAACCAACGACCTATGCGTGGAAACAGATATACAATCAAAATACCCAGGAAGATAACCTTTATGACAAGCCATACCCAAAAGAAGCCGTCCGACTCCCCCTTGAACATACCACCCACAACGGCCAGAACCAGCAAAGTGAGTGTATCCGTAACCGCCGTCCCCCCCACTGCAATACTCACACTGCGATGCCGCGACACACCGTAACGAATCACGATGGGATAGGCCACCAGCGTATGCGACGCATACATACTTGCCAGTAGAACAGAGGTCAGCACCCCGTACTTCAACAAAGCTATATTCGTTACCAAGCCTATGCCTATGGGCACAATAAAAGCCAAGAGCCCCAGAACAAGCGCTTTGCCCCGGTTCTGTTTGAAGTCTCCCATATTCATTTCCAGACCAGCAAGGAACATGATGTAATACAAGCCTACTTTGCCGAAAAGCTCAAAACTGCTGTCACGCACCAAAATATTGAAACCATGCTCCCCAATGACAAGCCCCGCCAGTATCATTCCGATAATGTGCGGAATACGAAGCTTATTCAACAATATAGGAGCAAACAATATAATGAGGAGTACAAGGAGGAATATCCATGTAGGGTCGGTGATGGGAAGTTTCAAGCTGAAGTCAAACCAATCCATAGGCTGTAAGTTTTAGGTTTTGAATGCAAAATAACGAAAAACTTTTCACTTTATGCGGTGTTATACAGCATTTTGTTATAAATTTGCGACCAATTCTATCTTTTTAGAGATAGTATTTCACTTTTTTATAAACTTAATTTAAAACAAAAGAAAAATGAAAGTAGCTATTGTTGGAGCAAGCGGAGCCGTGGGACAAGAGTTCCTGCGAGTGCTCGATGAAAGAAATTTCCCGTTGGACGAGTTAGTATTGTTCGGTTCTAAACGCAGTGCCGGAACCAAATATACCTTCCGCGGTAAACAGATCGAGGTGAAACTCTTGCAACACAATGATGACTTTAAAGGGGTTGATATCGCTTTCACTTCCGCAGGCGCAGGCACCTCCAAAGAATTTGCCGAAACCATTACCAAGTACGGAGCAGTGATGATTGACAATTCCAGCGCTTACCGTATGGACGACAATGTACCTTTGGTAGTGCCCGAAGTGAATGCCGCCGACGCCAAAGAACGTCCTCTCGGTATCATTGCCAACCCTAACTGTACGACTATCCAAATGGTAGTGGCACTGAAAGCCATCGAACAGCTTTCCCATATAAAGACCGTACACGTTTCTACCTATCAGGCTGCCAGTGGTGCCGGCGCCGCTGCCATGGATGAGTTGTACGAGCAGTACCGCCAGGTATTGGCAGGCGAACCCGTAACCGTTGAGAAATTCGCTTACCAGCTGGCATTCAACCTCATTCCGCAAATCGACATATTCACCGACAACGGTTATACCAAAGAGGAGATGAAGATGTTCAACGAGACCCGCAAGATTATGCACTCTGATGTAAAAGTCAGCGCTACCTGCGTACGTGTTCCCGCTCTCCGCTCCCACTCCGAAAGTATCTGGGTAGAGACCGAGCGTCCTATCTCCATCGAAGAAGCCCGTGAAGCATTTGCCAAAGGCGACGGACTAGTGTTGATGGACAACCCGGCAGAAAAGGAATACCCCATGCCGTTGTTCCTCGCGGGCAAAGACCCGGTTTACGTAGGTCGTATCCGTAAGGACCTCAGCAACGAAAACGGATTGACGTTCTGGATTGTGGGCGACCAGATTAAGAAAGGCGCTGCACTGAATGCCGTGCAGATTGCAGAATACCTGATTAAGGAAAAGGCACTATAAGTTCGAGGATTACCACATAAAATTATTTGAGGGTACTGAAAGTATAAATTATTCATATTTTCAGTACCCTCAAAAATTTCTCACTACTTGAGCAATCTCCGTCTATAATTTCACAAGGCTCATCATGGGAGCGGATTCATTATGTAAACGGTCAAGAGCTGTCACTACATAACGATATTCCGTTTCCCCATCTTTATAAGGCAATCTATAAAAGTTGTCGCATACGATGGATACAATATTTAAAGGATCATCAAGATCTATTTTTTCATTGGAAGTAAAACGATAAACCACATATTGCACAGCGCGATCCATTTCACTCTTATACTTCGGCTCATGCCACTGAAGCATATATTCACCGTTCACCCACAAAGCTGTGAGTTTGCGCACTTTTCCCGGTGCTTGGTTATCTATAAAAGTAAACACGGGTGGCAATGCAGGATACTTATGATACTCCCGTTTCAAACGTTCACGATACCCAGCTGTATCTGCCAGTAAAGTAAAAGCCGACCATTGACAACTACCTCCTATCTCGGGAAAAGAACGCTGTAACATCATCTTACACCCCAGCTGACTAAAGGCCGGATTATTGGGGTCAACATTTCGTACTGAATTTTCCACCGATTGCCCTATGAACAAAGGACGCTCTTCTGCATGTCTCGCCCACCATTCTACGAGTTCTTTATAATCTGCCCGCGGATGCCCTATTTCCCAGTAAAGCTGGGGAATATTATAATCCACCCAACCCTCACGAAGCCATAAAAGCACATCAGCATACAAATCATCATAGTTTTGAAGACTACCCGTCCTACTACCGAGTGGATCAGTAGTAGCATTCCGATAAATGGCAAACGGAGAGATACCAAACTTCACCCACGGTTTAATCTCCCGTATAGTTTTATGTACTTTTTCAATCAGCAAATTTACATTATTACGCCTCCAATCTCCTTTATCGGTAAAATTCTCACCATAACGAATAAAGCTCTCATTATCTGGGAAATCTTGTCCCTTAATCGGATAAGGATAAAAATAATCATCCATGTGGATAGCATCTATATCATAACGCCTCACAATATCACCCACAACCCTACATATATGCTCGCGACTTTCAGGCAACGCTGGATCAAAAAAAAGTTGGTCACCGTAAACAACAAACCACTCCGGATGCCGATTATAGATGTGTGTAGATGCCAATTCATCATCCAACTTATTCTTTACCCGATAAGGATTAATCCAGGCATGAAACTCCATAGCCCTCCGATGACATTCCTCGATCATAAAGCGCATAGGATCCCATTCCGGTTCCGGCTTTTTCCCTTGCTCCCCAGTGAGGAAACGGCTCCATGGCTCTAACTCCGAAGAATAAAATGTATCCGCTTCCGGGCGAACCTGAAAAATAACAGCATTCATGCCAACCTGCCGCAGAGAATCCAACATAACAAGCAAAGTATCCTGCAACTGCCTCGTAGGCATATCACGAAAATGCCCATGTACTGTTTGTATCCATGCTGCCCTAAATTCACGCTTAGGATGTAAAGATGAGGAAAGTGACTGCGCTTGTATGGATAAAACGAAAAGACAAACGCCCCCAAATAAAAGGATCCTTTTTAATCGCATTTCTGACTATTTTTTTATAATTAGAACAAAAGGGTGTACCTCAAATGAAGACACACCCTCGTTTATTCAACAATTAAAATAACGTTGTCACCAACCTGGATTCTGAGTCAATACCTGACCTTTATTCTCATAAATAGTCAACTGTGCAGCCGGTATGGCACGCAAATAGTAGCGTTCCGAATTCAATTCACCAGCCTTGAATATACGAAGTTCCTTTTCACGAAGATAATAAATATACCCTTTTTCAGTATCCTCATTACCCGGATTCTCTGGGTCGAACAGATAGAGCACTCTCTTGCCGGAATCATCTTTTGAAGATATTTCCGGATAATCGGCCATATTGACATAAGCACCTAGGAAAGACATGGTAGGATAACCATTTGCATCTTCTGAGTTTAAGTATTCAAACTTGGCCCAACGACGGAGGTCTTCACCACGACGGCCTTCCATAATCAACTCAATACGACGCTCACGACGGATTTCCCACAAAACCGGATTGACATCAGGGTCACGGGCAGGGTCATTAATAACAACCCCATTCACACTCAAGTTGCTGCCATTCAGTTGAACTTTCGGCATAGTCTTGGCTTCAGTATCTCCCCACTTCGTCAGCTGACGGTCACGGAGTTCATTGATAGACTTGTCAAGGTCGCTCTGCGAGAAAGCGTTACCCCCCACTTGGGCAATCTCATAACGCGCCTCTACATAATTCAGCAGCACTTCCGCATAGCGGATGCACGGCGCATCAGCCGGACTTAATCTACCGGTACAATAATCCAGACCAGCCACCCACCACTCGTCGTTCAAGAACTTTTTGGTAGGATATCCCGTTGGTGATGTACCTTCGGTATAATTTGTCCCCATGGCGCTCATGATACGAAGACTGTCGGCAACTGTTTGATACAAACGCGGGTCACGGTCTTGAAATGACTTCTGAATACTCGGGTCTTCCTTACCTTGATACAGCGGAGACTGACCTATCGGCAAACCGTCACTGCAAAGATAAGTGTTGATTACATCTTGCGTAACACCACCCTGAGTCTGATCTTCCGGACCATTGTAGGACATCAAAGCATTACACTGCAAACCGCTTGTATATTCACGATACCAGATGACTTCCGGATTGTTAGCCAAATCGTCCGTAGTAAACAAAGCATTATAAGTATTGCCTATTGAATAGATACCGGAGTTCATTACTGCCTCCGCACCATTAATGGCACCTTGCAGCAAGTTCTTAATATCACCATCCACCACTTTCTCTGAAGTAGGACCTACAGTAGTACCGTGATATTTCAGCCATGTGGCATGATACAGCATTTCGCGTGACATATACGCACCAACCACATATTTGTTGACTTGGCGCTTTGTGTCATTCGTACGTACATTATCCAATGCATATTGAAAATCCTCTTGTATCTTCTGCGCTACATACAAATAAGAGTCACGGTCTTTATAAAGAGCCGGGTCTGCCGGGTCTGTCACCTTATCGTAGTAAGGAACACCGCCATAATACTTTGCCAGCGTACTATAGGCCATTGCACGGAAATAGCGTGCAACACCTTCCCAGTGTTTCTTGGCTTCGTCCGAAATATTCATTCCGGGAATCTTCTCAAGCATGACATTGGCTTTATAAATAACACTATAATTGTCCGACCAAGTTCCCGTCCGGCTATTCCAGTCTGTAGTGGCAGAAGTGGAGAAATAAATATATCCTGAACCGTTTGTATTTGCATTATTCAGATTGATAAAATCATCCGTATAGTCATCTCCAGAGAAATAACCGGCAAAAACAGTATAGTCGGTACCATATCCTGTAAAGTAGGAAGAATAGAAGTCTTGCGCATAAGTACGCAAAGAAGTTTCAGTCTGCCAATAAGTGTCATTGGTCTGCTTGTCCTGCGGGTCTTTATTCAAAAAATCGTCGCAACCGCAGAGCGAGCCCATTGCCAACGCACAAACGATGTATAATAAATTTTTCTTTTTCATAACTGCAATTACTATTAGATTATAAACTAAGCTGAATACCGAACGACACTGTCTTCTGGTATGGATAGCTACGGCCAAAGTTACGCTGGTCACTCTTACCACTGGCCGTACGTATTCCTATTTCCGGATCGATAGCAGGTTTCACACCGTCGATGGTGAAAAGGTTTTCACCAGTGAAATAAACACGCAAACCTTGCACTTTGAATTTACTCAACCAAACCTTAGGAAGAGAATATCCTACAGTAAACGTCTTCAGACGCAGATAAGCCATATTCAGCAAATAGCGGTCATTCACGCTATAGTTACCCGAAGCAGACTGCTTGTAATCCATCGGACGGGGATAGAAAGCATCTGTGTTTTCGGGAGTCCAATAATCCTCAGCACCTTTGTAGAAGGGTTCACCGGTAGTAAAGCCTGGTAATACCTGGTTACCTGCCGCCCAAAGTTTTCTTTTGGCTACCCCCTGGAAGAACATGCTTATATCAAAGCCTTTCCAAGCAGCATCCAGATTCAAACCAAACTGTAAACGCGGCAGGGCGTTACCTATAACACTAAGGTCACCCTTGTCATTTGTATTGGTTTGTTTTACGATTTCACCGTTGTTGTCGAGGTCTTTATAAAGCACATCACCGGGAGCAAATTGATAACCGGCAGGGAATACTTTAGTCTGGTCGGGCAAACCGGCTTTCAAAGAACCGTCAGCATTAAAGTCATCTTCCGTCAGGAAACGGTCGAACTGCAACCCCCAGATATCTCCCAAAACCATACCTTCTTTATAAGCACTCTTATCCCACCAGCCGGTAGCTCCATAAGAAGGAATCTTTGTATTATACGTCCACTTGGTTACTTCAGTCTTGTCATCGGCAACAGAAGCCGTCACGCCAAAGTGCAGACCATTCTTGAAGGTATGGCGATAGTCAATGGCAAGTTCCCATCCTTTGGTCTGGATAGTACCCATATTTTCATATGGAGCGTCAGCACCCAATGTGGCAGGTAGGTTGGCAGTAGTCAAAATATCGCTGGTAGTACGGTTATACCAATCAAACGTTACTCCCAAAGCGTCATTGAAGAAACGGGCATCCAAGCCAAGGTCAAGTGTAGTAACCTTCTCCCAAGTAAGGGTTGAAGACACAATAGTCGGTTTTTGTGTTGACTGTACTTTCTTTCCATCGATAATCCAACTGTCTACAGAAGTGGACAGAGTGGAGATATAACGGTCGGTACCTACATCCTGGTTACCAATCATACCCCAAGAGCCGCGAATCTTCAACGTACTCAGATAAGGCTTCAGTGACTGCATGAACGGTTCTTCAGAAATACGGTAACCGGCAGACATGGATGGGAAGAAACCGAAACGATTCCCAGAGGGAAAACGGGAGGAACCGTCATAACGGCCGTTCAGTTCCAACATATATCGGTCTTTATAAGAATAATTAAGACGTCCGAAGAAGCCTGCTACAGACCACCAGGTATGCGAGGAGCTTGTAGTCTGGTCACCTGTAGCCAGATTCAATTCCGGTTTTGCGGGATCGAGCAGACCTTTGCGTTGTGCCCAGTAATATTCATATTCGCTCTTTTCAAGGCTGGAACCTGCCATCGCCTTAAAATCATGATCTCCCCAGCGTTTGGCATAAGTTGCCACGAAATTGGCTGTCAAATTCTCCGTGCGTCCGGTTTCCTGATATACATAATCATAAGTAGCAGCAGATAGATAACTGCCATAAGAATCACGTAATGCCTCAACAGACGGACGGGCAGTGAAGATTTCATAACCACTGGTCAAGCTCGGTGTACCATACTTCTTATAGCGATTTTCCACGCTGCTATAAGCAACATCTATATCCAGTGTTAAATCTTTGATAGGCTTGATAGTTGCACCACCTGTCAAACGCAGATACTCACGTTCTTTTGTGGTAATAGGAGCACTTTTCTGTTCGGTCAAGGCGTTACGGAACTCCTTGCCTTCAAAAGTACCGTAAGGCATCATCGGCTGCCAACGATACAGATAGTACATCGGGTCGTAAAGATCAGTGTTATAGTTGAATGGCTTGTCGTAGTCAGAACGGGTGAACATGACACCTGTACGGATAGACACATATTTGTTTAATTCAGAGTTCAAAGAGATATTGGCATTGTAACGCTTATAGTTGTCCGAATTGACTTTCATCATACCATCTTGACTCAGATATCCCAAAGCGATATTGTAATTAGTCTTTCCGTTGCCACCGTTGATAGAAAGGCTATGGTTCTGCTGCGGAGCCCAGTCCTTGATGTATTCATCATACCAGTCCCAAGTACGGATAAAGAACATACCGCCATCGCGGAACTCAAAGTCACGACCCAATTCCATCTCACGACCAAACTGGTCACCATAGCCATATTTGTCCCAGTAATCCTTCATTTTCTGCACATGTGTAGCATCCACACGCATATTACCCACTACGTTATAAAATGCGGCAGACCCCTTAGTCTGATTGATTACACCCTGCAAGTTTATATCAGCCTGCTGCCATCCCGGAAGTTGTTCGGGTGTCTTGGTCGGCGTACGCCATGCGAAGTTATTGGTATATTTTACAGAAAGACGTTCATGTTTACTTCTTGATTTTGTGGTAATCAGCAATACGCCAAATGCACCACGGGCACCGTAAATAGAAGCAGAAGCGGCGTCTTTCAATACAGAAATACTTTCAATATCGTCCGGATTCACCATAGAAATATCCGTTACTTCCACATTATCTACCAGAATCAACGGTTTGGAGTCACCATTCGGAGAACCGATACTACCACGAATCTTGATAGTAGGCGCACCACCTATCTCACCGGAGTTAGTAGTAATGGTCAATCCCGGTACCGCCCCCTGCAAGGCACGGCCTATATCCGTGATAGGACGGCTATCAATTGTTTTGTTCACATCCACGGAAGCCACCGCACCGGTCAGGTTCACCTTTTTCTGTGCACCATAACCTACTACGACAACTTCATCCAACAATTCCGTATCATCTTTCAAAACAACCTTCATTACCGAAGTTGCCTTGACTTCTTGAGTAGTATATCCCACAAATGATACTTGCAGAATAGCACCGGGCTTTACATTTAATTTGGAAACTCCATCCAAATCCGTGATACCACCATTGGTCGTACCTTTCTCAATGACATTGGCGCCAATAATAGGTTCACCTTTTGTATCTACAACTGTGACAGTCACAGAGATAGATTGCATCTGTTCTTGTACTCCTTGTGAGTCGTTGGATGCTGTTTGGGCAGCCATCACGTTGCCACTGCCTAAAAACAGAGCACAGATTGCCACCGCCGTAAAGAACTTACCATTGGCAAGTCCTCGTTTTTTGCGATCTTCATTCATAAGTGATTGATGATTTTGTTAATTAAACCAGTTTTTCAAAATTAGGGTAAGGGAATCATATAGTTCGGATTAGTCAGACTATTTCCGAAGGCTTCTTTAATTTCTCATAGGCGTTTTCTTTATTTAAAGGTTCACATTTTTATATTATCTCTCTTTTTTCTATTTATTTACCAAGTCCAGACGGAACTTAGTTATATATTATACAAGGTTAAAATCTTGTTAATTACTTAACTCTATTGGTTGTTTTAAGAGATAAAAAACTCGTTATTAACAAAGGTGAGAAATGATTCATTCATTTCGTCCTAACAAAGATACATTATTATTTAATATCAAGAACATTCCTTTGCATTTATTTAACTTTATATTTATACATTTGCAAAAAGGAGGTTATACACCTTATTATATAAAGAATTTAAGGTTCTTCTATATTTAAAGAATGGAATTCAATCAGGCCATTCATTGGTGTTTCTTCAATGATTTCCAGTTCGATGCCAAATTCACGGGCAACTTCCCGCAAAATGGTCGCGTAGCTGTAAGCCAATGAACCCACAAAACGAATAGGATAATTTTTGTAGTCATATTGGCAGACATTACGAATAAAGAAATTTCTCAGATTACCGGTAATCAGCTCAAATACATAGTCATCATTGGTATAATCAGCCAAAAAATAAGATATAGTAGACAAAAAGCGATTGGGGAACGGGCGGTTATACACAGATTCCATAACCTCATTCGGACTTATACGGAACTTCTCAAAGAAATCCGCCGTTACATCTTTAGGAGCCAAACCTTTCAGTACATCAGACAAGAACATTTTGCCCAATACAGCACCACTACCCTCATCCCCCAGGATGTAACCTCCTGCCCGGACATTCTTTACAACGATTTTCCCATCATAAAAACATGAGTTTGAGCCGGTTCCCAAAATACAAGCAATGCCGGCCTCGCATTTGAACAAGCCACGTGCAGCTGCCAGCAAATCACTCTCTACCTGAATTGGAGTTTTGAATTGTGCTACCAATGAAGCTCCCAATACATTTTTCTTTTCATAAGAAGTACATCCGGCACCATAATAATAGACTTGTTCCAATTTCCTTTTGAAAAAATGCTCGGGTAATCCTAACCGCACACTTCGGCTAATCTCTCTTCTCGTTTGAAAGAAAGGATTTAAGCCCTCTGTGAAGGCTCGCTGTATCAGACGATTATCTTCAACCAGCGCCCATTCTGTTCTCGTAGAACCACTTTCTGCAATTAGTTTCATAGGTAGTTAGTTTTAGAATTGAATACAAATATATAGCTTTTTTTAATCTTTCCAAGGCTATTTCAAGAAAAAATCATTTTGCTGGCCATACATCTCCCTTTTGCTCATGTCTTCAATCATCCAACAAAGTATTCCCACTTTTCCAACGCAACCGTGTTTTAGTCAAAACAAGACGATAACAGACTAACAATAAGATACTATCTGGCTGAATTCCAAGTTCCGTCTGGACTTGGCAAACAAATAGGAAAACAAGAGATAATATAAAGTTATGAACCTTTAAAAAGAGAAAATGCCTATGGAAAAAGAAACAATCCTGCAAGTTGAATAGTCTCACTATTCGGCCCTTATTACCCTTACCCTAAATTTAAGAAGTATTTAATTAACAACAAATCATCAATCATTTATGAATGAAGATCACAAAAAACGAGGACTAACACATAGCAAACTCCTCACAGCAGTGGCAATCAGCTCACTGTTATTAAGTAGCGGCAACGTGATGGCCGCACAAGCCAATCCTGATAAATCGCTTGGTGTAACAGAACAATTACAAGCTATCACCATCAGCGGTTTAGTTGTCGATGCAGCCGGCGAACCGATTATCGGTGCCAGCGTAGTAGAAAAAGGGACTACCAACGGCGGAATTACCGACCTAAACGGTAAGTTTACATTGACCGTAACACCGGGAGCAACACTAAAAATATCATTTGTGGGCTATCAGACACAAGAAGTGAAGGCAGCCAAAACGATGAGAATAACTCTGAAAGAAGATACCGAGATGCTGGATGAAGTAGTAGTAGTAGGCTACGGTGTACAAAAGAAGGCTAACTTGACAGGAGCAGTTTCTACAGTGGACTTAAACAAGACAATGGCAGGTCGTCCACAACAAGATGTAGCCAAAGCATTGCAAGGGGCTGTTCCGGGACTAAGCATTCTCACCACAAGTGGTGCCATCGACGAGACAGCCTCCATGCGTATACGTGGTTTGGGGACATTGAGTAATGGAGAAGTCAGCAATCCACTCATTGTAGTGGACGGCGTTCCGATGGATGACATTTCTTTCCTCGATACGCAAGACATCGAAAATATTTCCGTACTGAAGGACGCTTCCGCTTCCTCCATTTATGGAACGCGCGCCGCTTTCGGTGTGATTCTAATCAATACCAAGAGCGCAAAGCCTAGCGAAAAGGTTACCATCAATTACAGCAACAATTTTGCATGGGATCAAGCTACTTACCTGCCGGACTATCCCGATGTACCCACACAATTAAAGATGGGTATCGAAGCCAGTATGAACGGTGGTGCCGGTATGCCTGAATTGTTCGGTATGTATTTCGACAAATTGTTACCTTACGCCGAAAAGTGGCAGCAACAGAACGGCGGCAAGACCGGCTACCGTCCTATGAACCTCTACCAAAGCGATAGTAACGTGGGTGACTATATCGTATTGGACGGCACTCCTTTTTATTATGCTGACTGGGATGTACAGGACATCTACTTCAACAAAGCTGCTCCTTCCATGAGCCACAATGTTTCTATACAAGGAACATCTGGTAAGACCAATTACTACCTATCTTTCGGCTACAACGAAAAGCAAGGACAGATGAAGATTCACCCGGACGAACTAAAAAAGTACAATGCCTCAGTCAATGTCACCACTAATGTTTACGACTGGCTACAGGTGGGTGCACGCATCAACTATAGTCGTAAGAACTATAAACGCCCGGACACATGGGCCAACACCTACCAATATTTGTGGCGTTGGGGTTCTTATTTCATTCCTTCGGGCACAATCGACGGCTATGACACACGCGTCATGGCCATGCAGAAGCAAGCTGCCGATCGTGAAGTGACAACAGACCTGACCCGTATGAACACTTTCTTGAAAGCTGAAATCGTTAAAGGACTGACCCTTAATGCAGACTTTACATATGCCATTCAGAATATGAACAGCGGTTCGCAGGACAACTCCGTTTACGGCATCAATTGGAGCGGGAAACCGGTACCCTCTTACATCGTCACTAAAGGCAATAGCGGTATCTGGAGAGACTTTTCCAAACAGAACACATGGACGGCCAACGCATACGTAAACTATACCAAAACATTTGCCAAAAAACACAATCTGAATGTAATGGCAGGTGTCAACGCAGAAGAAGAGGAATACAAATATCTGTATGGTACCCGCAATGTGATGTACGATCAAGAGGGATACCCCGAACTGAATATGGCTGGCAAGGATGGACAAGATTTGAGTTGGAATCATACATCCCGCGCTTCTGCCGGTTATTTCGGCCGTATCAATTATGACTACAAAGGCATTTATTTATTGGAACTGAACGGACGTTACGACGGTTCTTCCCGTTTCCCCCATACCGACCAGTGGGCCTTCTTCCCTTCTGCATCCATCGGCTACCGCTTCTCCGAAGAAGCCTACTTCGCCCCACTGAAACATATTGTCAGCAATGGTAAGTTGCGTGCTTCTTTTGGCGAAATCGGCAACGAGGCTGTGGGCGACTACATGTTCGAACAATTAATAAGCCAACGGTTGAACAATAAAAGTACCGGCTATATCTATTGGATTGAAAACAATAATGCCAACGCTAATCTCCTGACCATGTATAACATGCCGGATTTGGTATCAAGTACTTTGACCTGGGAGCGTATCCGCACCCTCAATATAGGTCTTGACCTGGGTCTCTTGAATGACGAACTGACTATAGGTTTCGACTGGTTCCAACGTGAGAATCGTGACATGCTGGCACCGGCACAAGTATTGCCGAACACTCTGGGTGCTTCTGCTCCTTATGAAAATGCCGGTACCTTACGTACACGTGGATGGGAGTTGAACTTGAACTGGCGCCATACCTTCGGCGACTTCGACGTATATGCCAACTTCAACATCGGTGACTCCAAGACTAAAGTAACAAAGTGGGACAATGATTCCAAACTGCTCAGCACCTATTACACCGGTAAAACCTACGGTGACATTTTCGGTTTTGAAACCGACCGTTACTTCGAGGAAAAAGACTTCACCAGCCAAAATGCAGACGGCTCATGGAATTATGCAAACGGCATTGCAAGCCAGGCAGGACTGGAATCCGGTAATTTCCATTACGGCCCGGGAGACGTCAAGTTCAAGGATTTGGACGGCAATGGCAAGATTGACGGTGGAAAAGGCACAGCAGACGACCACGGCGATTTGAAAGTCATCGGAAACTCTATGCCACGCTACGAATACAGCTTCCATTTAGGCGGAGCGTGGAAAGGTATCGACCTTGACCTCTACTTCCAAGGTGTAGGCAAACGTGAGGACTGGACGACTTCTTCCCTAAACCTTCCCGCCATGGTACATGCCGACGTAGCCATCTATTCCCACCAAACAAGCTATAACAAAGTGCTTTGGAATTCAGACTATACCGCCATTACCGGTTATGAGGTAAATCAAGGCAACCGTTATCCACGTCTTTATCGTGGTACAAATAATAGTGGAGGTACCGTATCCGGTATAGCTAACGGCTGCAACAACTACTATCCCCAATCCCGCTATTTGACAGACATGTCCTATCTTCGTCTGAAGAACGTAACTGTGGGATATACCCTTCCGAAAGAGTGGACACGCAAAGCCTACATTGAGAAAGCACGTATCTACTTCAGTGGCAGCAACCTCTTTCTGCTCCACAAAGGGAATGACCTTCCAGTCGACCCCGAAATCAGTACAGGCAATGGACTTACAGCCGGTGGATGGGGACGTATAGCTCCTATTACACGCACATTCTCATTTGGAGTCCAGGTAACATTATAACAACCTCAAAAACTTAAGAACAATGAAGAAATTATTTATATATGGGGTCACAGCGCTGGCGATGTTAACCGGTTGCAACGATTTGCTGGACAAATCCCCCTTGGATACCTTCACGAATACTCCGGCATACTGGAGCAACACCGATAATTTGGATAATCAGTGCAATACTTTTTATAACAACTTTACCGGCTTTGGCAACGGAGCCAGTGGAGGATGGTTCTACTTCAAAACAATAAGCGATGACCAGGTAGATGCAGAAAGCCATAACTGGACTTACACTAACGTGGTCGCATCTTCCACAAACTGGTCAGCCCCTTTCACAGAAATCCGACGCGCCAACTATATCATTGCCGGTGTACAGTCTTCCTCTCTTGATGAAGCAACAAAGGCCCACTATGAAGGTCTTGCACGCATGAACCGTGCGTGGGAATACTATCAGTTGGTCCGTATGTACGGCGATGTTCAATGGATAGACAAAGTTATCGACCCAGCCGACAACGAAGCCCTCTACGGACCACGCACCGACCGGGATGAAGTGATGGACCATGTGCTGGCAGACATCAATTATGCGTGCGAACACATTACCGCAAACAGCAATCGGCAACGTTTCAGCACCGACATGGCATATGCCATGAAAGCAGACATCACCTTATATGAAGGTACATACTGCAAATATCGCACTCAAGCTGAGAATGGCAAAGCCGCTGATGAGAGCCGCGCCAACAAATACTTGCAAGAATGTGTATCAGCCTGCGAATATCTTATGGCCAAAAACTACTCTCTAAGTAACAGTTACAAAGCCAACTATAATTCTGTCAGCCTGGCAAGCAATCCGGAAATGATTTTCTACAAGCCTTATGCACAAAGTTCGTTAAGGCACTCCACCATTGACTACACAATCAATACAAGTGGTACGCACGGCATTTCAAAGGACGCATTCGACAGTTTCCTTTTCCTTGATGGAAAACCGTTGGCAACAACCTCGAAAAACAAGGACGATGCAGCCGTATTGGATGCAGACAAAAATTACTCTATAAGAGAGGTTTTGGCCGTACGCGACAAGCGCCTGTCCGAAATTCTTGACCCGGTACTTTCTTTCAGAGGCCACGCCTACAGCCGTGCCGGTGTAGCAGCCTTCACCACATCGACCGGTTATGGCATCGCCAAGTATGATAACCCCGAAGAATTGAGTGTTAGCGACCGAAACAACATCGGCTACCAATACACCGACTGCCCGCTCTATTGGATTTCAGTTATTTATCTGAACTTTGCAGAAGCCAAAGCCGAAATGGGTTCTCTCACACAAGACGATCTCAACAACTCCATAAACAAGCTTCAGGCTCGTGCCGGCCTGCCGGCTATGACAACTACTCCAGATGCCGATCCTGCCAATAATATGGGAGTAAGCAATCTGATTTGGGAGATACGCCGCTGTCGCCGTTGCGAACTGATTATGGATAACTGGTACCGATATTGGGATTTAATCCGTTGGCACCAGCTCGACAAATTGGATTCAACCAAGTACCCGAACACCATGTTGGGCGCCAACGTAAGCAATGTGCCTGACTGTGAAGAAGCGACCAAGAACGGATATATAGATGCCTCCGATGCACAAATCCGTACTTATGAAGCCAAACATTATTTCTACCCGATTCCAACTACACAGTTGACCCTGAATAAAAACATGAAGCAGAATCCGGGTTGGTAATCAACTAAAAACAGCATATCGCGCTGTACCTCGTTTGGATTTAATTAAAGCGTTCATACATTCCATGTATCTAAATACAAATGTATGGACGCTTTTGTTATTCCCTTTAAAAGGTGTATAGAAACACGAATAGCACCTTCTAAAAGGAACCATAAATCAATATCATATACTTTCCCTTCGTTCATAACATACTAACAAGAAACATATCATGAAAAAGAAGAACATATTTTTCGTACTACTAATCTGCTTCATCAATAGTAGTTGCAACAAAGAAGAACAAACAGACGAGTTACAAGATAAGGATTTCTATTCTGATGTCACAACACGTGCTTCCTACATAAGCGGTACTATTACGGGCGAAATGAACCCCTATGTTGGTGATGGTTACTACACTTATGATTTAAGTATTCCTATACAAAAACAATCTGTAGGTATAAGAATTTCAGCAGTCGGTGGAGAAGCACGATTCAAAACAAACTACCAAGAACGATTCGAGAGTACATGGGTAACCCAAATTCCAGCAGTAAAAAACCATTTTCCAATAAATGTATTATGGACTAAAGCAGGTAGTAATTCTACCCTGATGGTACGTCCTGAAAAAAGTACAATCGAACTTACCGCAGATCTAAGAAACATCAATGTCAAAATGAAACCTATGCCAATCAATGCCCCTTCAACATTTGAATTGGGAGATACGATAACACTTTGGTGCAATTATCCCATAAACAAAGATACGGGCATAAAGTGGACTTACGATAAAAATCTATTCGCTGAAATCTCTCAAAGTGCATCTGTTACACAAAGCAAATTCCAAATAAATTTGAAATCAAAGCAAGCCTTCAAGAACAGCGATGTCGGAGTAGAAGTCCATGATTTCTACATAAATTCTATCGGAGCAAAAGAGTATTTCATGGCTCGGAAAAGCAATATCAGTTTTCCCAATATGGGTCCTCAAATAGATGGCTACAGAAATATTGAACAATATAAAGAATACATATATTCCATCAATGACAGCAAGGCACATACATTTTATTGGACCGGGAAGAATATTAAGATAGTAAGTGGTCAGAACAGCTCTACGGTAACAATCGTACCGACACAACCCGGTAACGCAAGTGTCAAAGTGAGCTACAAATATAAAAATCAAACCGATAATTTTACCAATGAGCTACCTTTGAGTGTATCTAAGACATCAATGCAACTGATTGGCCCTGACGTAATCTGTGACAACGGGACATTCAGTATCAAGAATTTTCCCACAAAAGCAACAGTGGATTGGATTGTTGGCAACGATTTATATTCGCAATTAAATCAGGCATCACCTGCTATCACCCTGAATAATTTAGGGACACCCGGAGGCAGTTCCATTTATACGACCTTAACCGCAATAGTACACACAAAGGAATACACTGTTCAGTTTTCCAAACCAATTACTTTCAATGTATCAGGAATACAAGAAAATGACCATGACATTATATATGGCTATCTGTCACAAAGCGGAGGTGAATGCGGATTGAATCCTATTCCTGAAGGTGCGCATGATTTTCATTGGAGTGTTGACTGCGATTGGGAGGTAGACATGCAAGGATATTATTTCACTACTTTCAGCAGTCGGAACAGTCATGAAATTGAACGAGTTTGCGTAACGGTTGATTTCATAAATGCATGTGGAACCAGAACATACATATATAACTATTTCGACATCGGCTCAACAAATTCAGGAACTTATTCCACACCTAAAAACAGCCTTTCTCCAAAATAGCCCCAGACAGCTTTCACGAAAAAGCCCCCATCCATTTGCTCGTTACACAAAAGAAGCTTATATTTGCTTACTTAAAAACAGACAGCTATCATGGTACAGCAAGACATACGATGGATACAGCGTTTTGAATATACCCACGAACTGGCCTGGAAAGTGATGAAGGACTATGCAGAATATCAGGGGTATACCGACATCCGCAGCTCCCGTGATGCCATACGCAAAGCCCTTGAAATGGGATTGATTGATGACAAGCAATGGACGGAGACTATAGAAGCCCGAAATCTGACATCGCACAATCATGACAACGATGTAGTCTCTGAAGAGAAAATGCAATCCTTGAATACACCATCCTTATTCGATTGAGCTATGTACGGATTGACCGACAATGAACTGGAAAAGCTATGCAATCTCTTCCGGAAACATGAAGAAATAGAGCAGGCTGTTTTGTACGGCTCACGAGCCAAAGGAAATTTCAAGCCTTTTTCCGACATAGACATCACGCTGATGGGAGACAGACTTACGTATAATACTTTAAGCAGCCTTTCCGATGAAATAGACGACCTGCTTTTGCCTTACAGCGTAGACCTTTCCATCTATGGCAAATTAAAGAATGCCGACCTTTTGGAACATATACACCGTATGGGAATACCCATATTCAGCCGCCCATCAAACTAAACTAAATTTCACACATCCACCCTCACCACCCTCACCTTTCACACGCATCGCCCTATTCATCGGCATTCAAGAGGTGGGTGAGAGCAAATTTAAAAAGTGAGGGCAAAATTTGCCCTCACCACAAGATTTCTTCGTTCAAAGTTATAAGTCACTCATTCTTACCGTAATATCCTGAAACGGGTACATAAATCGGTTGCAGCATTGTTCCCTCATTCTTCAACTTTCCTTCGGTGCGCAGCCGACGGATATGCCGCATGGCAGTAGTACGCATCATGCCGCAAACGCTTTGAAAGTCATTCCGTGTCATAAAAGGGCGAGTGGCGAAATAGTTGGTCAGCCGACGGTCTATCTCTTTATCCGTCAGTTTAGCCGAATGCTCGTTTGCCTTCAAAGCCTTTGCCTTGATGGTACCAATTTCATTTTTCAGTTTTTGGTCGGCACGAAATTTCACACCCGCCATCTTCACCTTCGTCAACTTACGCTTGGTAGCAGCCACTACCGGTTCGGTCGTGGTGAGCGACACGCGAAAGTAGCCGATGCCGTCGAGATGCACCTGCCTTCCTTCGGCAAGTTCCCTGCCCATGACGTGCGACACAGCATCGAGCACAGCCGTCACATCGGTTTCTGTCAATGAGCAACGTGCCTGGATGTCCCGCCGCAATTCATCGGTAGACCTGCTCCCATTCAGGCGGAGACGGGGATGAAGGATTTTATCTTCCGGAGATTTGTCGTACGAGTCCGGATTCTCGTACCAATCAAACAAAATAGCCATAGTTCAAACTGCGTTAAAGGGTTACATTATACGATAAAGCACTGCACGGAACACGTGCGAAGTACGTACGCAGTCTGTTGAAGTACAAAGGTTATATCACAGCCCAGCCCGTGAGCAGAACCGTTCACTGTAGTGAGCTGCTCCGTTCACTAATATGAACAAGAAAGACCACTTTAGTGGACTGTTCATAAACTCTGGTGTAAAAGTAGACAAAACTATGGGGATAAGCAAAGAAACGAACACCTTTTATAAAAGAAACATATAGACATTCCACCCCAAAAAAGAAGCCAATCGGAAAATAATCCTTGAAAAGCTTGTATCCCCCCCTTTCCCGGCGTATCTTTACAAGAATATTACATACACGATAAAGAATGAAAATCACACTGATCAGAGAGGAACGCGAAAGCGGAAAAGAGGCCGTCAGCACACAAAAAACGGACATGTTGATGGAAAAGCTGAAAACAGAGAACAAGACCGGATACATTACGGAGCTGCGTAGCATCATCCCGCATTTGAAAGGGACCAACGCCCGATATGAGCATATCGACAGACTGCCGCGTCTCTATCCCGCCGTAGAAATGACCCGCACCAAAGCAGGAGAACACCGGATAAAGACCTACAACGGGCTGGTACTACTGGAAGTAAACAATCTGGCCGGGGTGGCCGAAGCCGAACTGGTGAAACAACAAGCCGCCCTGCTGCCGCAAACCTTTGCCGCCTTCTGTGGCTCCAGCGGACGAAGTGCCAAAATATGGGTACGCTTCACCCTGCCCGACGGAGGGCTTCCAAAGAATGAAGACGATATCGCCTTATTCCACGCCCACGCCTACCGCCTGGCAGTGAAGTGCTACCAACCCCTTCTCCCTTTCCCCATCACCCTCCAGGCTCCTTCACTCCTACAAAGCTGCCGGATGACCGTGGACGAACAGCCCTATTATAGCCCCACCGCCGTGGCCTTCTGCCTGGAACAGCCCTGCGCCCTGCCCTCGGAAGACAACTACCGCCAACGGAAACAGCAGGAAAGCAATCCGTTGCTGAGAATGACTCCCGGCTACGAAGTGGCGGACACATGCAACCTGCTCTTCGAGGCCGCCCTCGACCGCGCCTTCCGCGATTTGGACAACTGGCGACGGGGCGACGACCTGCGCCCGCTGCTGTCCCGCCTTGCCGAACATTGCTTCAAAGCCGGCATTCCTGAAGAAGAAGCGGTGCGCCAGACACTGATGCACTACTACCGGGAGGCAGACGAACCCCTTGTACGCCTGACGCTGCATAACCTTTACGGGGAATTGAAAGGCTTCGGCACCCGCAGCAGCCTGAACAAAGACCAGGAAACTGCTTTCCGGCTGGAGGAGTTCATGAAACGCCGCTACGAATTCCGCTACAACACCGTGCTTGGCGACTTGGAATACCGACAGCGCGACTCCATCCACTTCTACTTCCAGCCTGCCGACCAGCGCGTACGCAGCAGCATCGCCATGAAGGCACTGAAAGAGGGAGTACGTGTGTGGGACCGCGACATCACCCGCTTCCTGTCTTCGGACTACGTGCCGCTATACAACCCCATCGAAGAATATCTCTATAACACCGGACGCTGGGACGGCAAAGACCGCATCCGCGCATTGGCCGACCTCGTGCCCTGCCATAATCCCCACTGGAGGGAACTGTTCTACCGGTGGTTTCTTGGCATGGTGGCACATTGGCGGGGAATCGACAAACAGCACGGCAACAATACCTCGCCCCTGCTCGTAGGTCCGCAAGGTTACCGCAAAAGTACTTTCTGCCGCATCCTATTGCCACCGGAACTGCGTTTCGGCTACACCGACAGTATCGACTTCAAGAGCAAGCAGGAAGCGGAGCGCAGCCTTGGCCGCTTTTTTCTGATTAACATCGACGAATTCGACCAGATAAACGCCAATCAGCAAGGCTTCTTGAAGCACCTCCTGCAAAAACCGGTTGCCAACCTGCGAAAGCCCTACGGTAGCACTATTCAGGAAATGCGCCGCTATGCCTCCTTCATCGGGACCAGCAATCTGAAAGACCTGCTGACCGACCCGTCGGGAAGCCGCCGTTTCATTTGCATCGAAGTGACCGGCCCTATCCAGACAAACGTCACTATCAATTATCGCCAGCTCTATGCCCAAGCCATGCACGACATCATGAAGGGTGAACGCTACTGGCTGGACGACACTGACGAAGCAATCGTAAAGGAGTACAACCGGGAATTCGAGCGGGTAGACCCATTGGAAGAACTTTTCCTTTGCCATTTCCGTGGCGCGGAGGAGAGCGAAGAAGGCGAATGGCTCACAGCCATGCAGATTTTCAACGACCTGCAACAGAAAACGAGGGATAAGTTGGCCATCAACCGGATAGCAGCTTTCGGGCGCACGCTCCGCAAGCTGGACATCCTCAACAAGAAATCGAACCGGGGAACACTTTATCATCTGGTAAGAATAGAAGAATGAACCGGCACTCCCACCGATTGTACCAAAGTGAGGGCAAACTTGGCCCTCACTCTTTTTATAAAAAGTATTTCCGTAGGCAGCTGATGCAGTTCAACCATTATTTAATAAGGTGAACAGTTGACTATTTGCAAATTATGATTGATAATACTAAAAATACCCAAATAAGTGTTTTTGATATTAAAATAAAACGTATCTTTGTTGCAAACAACGTCCTCCTTAATAATACTATTATGAAGAAACTGCTGCTTTTAGCCTTTGTGCTATGTAGTTCTTTACTGTGCCGGGCACAAGAAGAACGAGTTATTTTAGGTGATGAACAGACTTCCGAGTATTTTCCAATCCTAAAAGATAAACGAATTGCCATATTCTCCAATCATACAGGAATGATAGGAGACAAGCATCTGTTGGATATTCTGCTGGAAAACAAGTTCAATGTAGTAGCCATTTTCTCCCCTGAACACGGTTTCAGAGGAGATGCCGACGCAGGCGAACATGTGTCCAGCTCGGTAGACAAGAAGACCGGAGTACCTATCCTCTCGCTGTACGACGGGAAATCCGGGAAACCAAGCGAAGCATCCATGCGCAAGTTCGATATCCTTGTGGTAGACATCCAGGATGTAGGCCTGAGATTCTATACTTATTATGCCTCTATGTGCCGGCTGATGGACGCTTGTGCAGAATACAACCGAAAGGTGCTGATACTGGACCGCCCCAATCCGAACGGACACTACGTGGACGGCCCGATACTGGACATGAAATATAAATCCGGTGTAGGTTGGCTGCCGATTCCCGTGGTGCACGGCATGACGCTGGGCGAACTGGGCCTGATGGTAAACGGCGAACGCTGGTTGCCGGCGTCACGCACTTGCGACCTGACCGTCATTCCCTGCAAGAACTATACGCACCAGACCCTATACAAGCTGCCGATTCCCCCGTCCCCCAATCTGCCGAACATGAAGTCCATCTATCTGTACCCCTCGACCTGCTACTTCGAGGCCACTCCGGTCAGCCTGGGAAGAGGAACCGACCTCCCCTTCCAGGTCTACGGGCATCCCAACATGACGGGCTACAGCTACAGCTTCACCCCGCGCAGTGTTCCCGGAGCCAAGAATCCGCCCCAGCTGGGCAAGCTTTGCCACGGCGTGAACCTGAGCAACATGAGCGACGAGGAAATCTGGAAACGCGGCATTGACTTGAGTTACGTGATAGACGCTTACCGGAATCTGAACATGGACGACCACTTCTTCCGTTCCTTCTTCGAGCTGTTGATAGGCACCGACTACGTGCGCAAAATGATAAAGGAAGGAAAGAGCGCCGAAGAAATCAAGGCAAGATGGAAAGACGACGTGGAGAAATTCAAGGTACAGCGCAAGCCCTATCTGCTCTACGAAGAATAAAGGGATGTACGATTTGACGATTTACGATTTACGATTAAAAAATGAACGTGAATTGGAAGAGAACGTCAGAGCGTACATAGGATAATCAAAGTCGTACATATCATCAAAAGAAGTAATTTCAATCGTAAATCGTAAATCATAAAATCGTAAATAACCTCATGACTCCACTTTCCGTAATCATTACCATCGCTGCCTACTTCGTGATATTGTTCACGGTATCTTATATTGCAGGAAGGAAGGCAGACAATGCCGGCTTCTTTGTGGGTAACCGCAAGTCATCCTGGTATGTCGTGGCGTTCGCCATGGTCGGTTCCGCCATTTCAGGTGTGACCTATGTATCCGTACCCGGCATGGTTGCCGCCAGCAGCTTCGGCTATCTGCAAATGGTGTTGGGCTTCATTGCCGGACAGCT